>Ga0210407_10000032_pt1 | contig 203818 bp, 173 predicted proteins | sample IncBWC27MmetaG_FD_150860 | JGI IMG/M metagenome (GOLD analysis project Ga0210407, IMG submission 150860) | Forest soil microbial communities from Barre Woods Harvard Forest LTER site, Petersham, Massachusetts, United States - Inc-BW-C-27-M | ecosystem: Environmental > Terrestrial > Soil >... | reverse complement strand
CGTCTGTCCGCCGGCCAGCAGCGTCCAATCCTTCATCATGTCCGCGTCGCTGGCGCCTGCGATCGCTTTCCGCGCCTCCGCAACGCCCTTGTCGAATTCGGCAAGGACCTGCTGATGGTTCTCCATTTTCGGCGGCTCATACGGCGCGCCGCCGACCGGCGCGTAATCAAATTTCTCCGTCTGCATGGTCATCGTGATCCACCCGGGCATGGTGGCGATGTGACCCGCAAGCCAGCCGACGCTCCCGGATTTATCGTGCGGCTTCCAATTCCATTTCTGATCCGGCAGGCGTTCCAGTGTTTTGCGCGTCCCGGCCATCTCCTGGTCGAATTCGCCAAGCATGGTTTGTCCAATAGTCATAACGGTTGTCTCCTTTGCGGAAGGCAGTATCGAGGCGCAGGAATCATAGGCAAACAAAAAGCGAAAGTCAAGCGCTTTCTCAGCTACTCCGTCTTCCCCGCCGTGGCACCAACCTCAGACGTATATACGGCCAAAATGGTCCAATCATTACACGCGTCGCATGGTTGACACCCACGGTGCAAAGGACAGAATGTCCTTATGCCCCACCAACTAACCACCTCCTACATAAAAGACTCCGTCGAACTCTTTCGCTATTACAAGAAACTCGTCGAACGCTCGCTCGCGCAATGTCCCGATGAAGGCCTCTTCACCGAACTCGATACCGAATCCAATTGCATCGGCGTCATCGTGAAACACATGGCCGGCAACATGCGTTCCCGCTGGAGAGATTTTCTGACCACTGACGGAGAGAAGCCCGATCGCAACCGCGACAATGAATTTGAAGCGCCGCCGAAAACTCGCGAGGAATTGATGGCGCTATGGGAGAGCGGTTGGAAGTATCTCTTCGACGCGCTCGAACCATTGACCGATGCGGACGTGGCACGCACCGTGACCATCCGCACCGAGCCGCACTCCGTCATGCAAGCGATCAATCGCCAGATCGCCCACTATTCTTATCACGTGGGCCAGATCACGTTCCTCGCAAAACATTTTGCGGCCAAGTCCGGCCAGTGGACCGCCGTCACCATCCCGCGGAAAAAGTCCGGCGACTTCAACACCAGAGTCGCCTCTGGCCAAGCCTCACAACGTTGACACGCACATCTTTTCTTCTTGATGCTAGGAAGGAAGTGTTCCGCCAGCCTCTCTGGCATCGCTGTCACTTTCTGAAAACGGTTTCAACGCTATCTTGCCGCAATCCTGACATACGCCCGTTTGGATTACATACTGCGCAAGACAAACGGGGCAAAAGCTCCGAGACAGTTCGCTTTCCAAAATGGGTGGAGCAAGCAAAACACCGATGTCGACCTTCTCTCGCGCGAGAAACTCGTTGAGAAATTGCAGACTAGACTCATCCGACGAAAGATACTTCATTTTTCGCAATTCCAACCCCGCGAATTCCAGGAATTGTTTCTCGGGCAGAGTGGAGCGCGCTACCGCAACGGGATGGAATCCGGTCAACAAATTGGCAGCCAGAGAATCATTCGCGCGAATCGCTGCGAATGGGCTGAGTGCGATGCCGATCACGTGAGGTAGAGTTTCGCCGCGTTCCAAAGAATACAGTCGCCGATGTGAGCGACGATAGAGCCACAGAACGAGCAGAGCAGCGATCACGAGGTAGGCCAATAGAATTGGCCACACGCGATGAAGTCCGCGAATAAATACAAGGACGGGTGTTACTAAAAATATGAAAAGAAAAAGGTAGAAACACGCAAGGTGAAGCATCTCCGTTGCCCGAGAATACTCCGCCAAGCGTTTGTCGATGGCCTCGATCGAGAACATGTCGCGATAATACTTTTCCAGTAGCGCCGAACGCCTCTTTGGCGGTGCCGATCCAAGCTTTTCAAGAAAAGCAGCGAGCCGCTTCGCTTCATCTACCGACCGAACGGACAGAAATGGTGCCCCATCCAGGAAGATCCCTGTTTCATGGGCAGTGAATTTGTGTGGAACATCAAATGAACATCCCTGTGGACCGCCGCCTGGAGGAGGAAACAAAGACTCGACCCTGAGCAATTCACACGTATTGTCGAGGCTAACCTTAAAAGGCGGCGGGTCAACCACAGCCGCACCCACGAACGGCAGGAATGGATTAAGGAGAAATACCTTTTTCCCGGAGCTTCCCACCTGCAGCGCATTCCGAAGCCGCCGTCCGCGCATGCGACGTCCCAAAAAGAAAACTTCACTGCTATTCGGTGCTGAGGCAATACACTGAAGAACGTAAACTAAGAAAAGAACGGGAAAAAGAGACAGGAGTTCGTTCATCCCTGTTGCGGAGTCTCCTCAGATGCCTTCCCGGACATCAATCTTTTGAGATAATTCCAGGCTCGTTTCAGAAATCCCACCAGTGCGGCAATCGCGACCGCGATCAGTTTCCAGAGTTTCGCAAGCAGGCCGGTTTTCGCGGCAATTGCAGTTGCTCCTCCGGCAACAAGGGTAGCAAGGCCATACTCTGCGACCTTGTCTCCTGCCCTGAATTCAGAATACATACTCCCCGGCAGAAACGAATAACCAGGCAAAAGGGCGTTAAACTTGGGCACCACATCCCCGACCTGATCTGGTGCCAGCACCAGATCGACGCTCATCGTTCCGCGCCGTCCCAAGATGCGTACCGAGTAGTTCACGGACGACTCCTGTTTTTGATCCAACTGCGAATATCCTTGCATTGCCCAGGTCAAATTATTCGTGGAAGGGTCGTAGTAAGGAGGCTTGTACCAACTCACGACGTGGTAGGCCGGCCATCCATGTTTCGCTCGTTCGCTGTTTGATTCCTCGGTATTATTCTTAATCGACTTTAGGAGGGCATTAGCATCGAGTTTGTCCCGGTCGTCGTCTTTGACAAACCCAACTTCGTTAAATTCGAAAATTACGAACCAGAAGTTGTTGGGTTCATTATCGCTTGATTCCTTAGTTTCAATTGGAATGATTGTTCCCAGTTCGCTCCCGTTCGGAGGATTCTGTGTCAACTCAAGGAATTTTCTGGTGCCTTCTTTACCGGTAAATCGGTAACCCTGTGGAACCTTGATCTGAGCGACGTCGCCCAGTTTGGCCGTGATCGGACCATCAATCCAGTCAATCTTTGGCCCAGCGGATTCCTTGGACTTCGGATCGTCTGCTAAAGCGGCTGATTGAAATCCAATCAAAAAAAGGGAACACAGAGAAATCAAGAGGTGGAGGGTTGGGCGACGATAGGTCATTGTAAGCACCCCGATGGTCGGACTGAGCAAAAAAACGAAGCGCCACAACCTTGCAGCAAGAGGAGGTCGTTGTCAATATGGAAAGTGCGATAGTCTTAAGCACTGGGACCAGCGGATCTTCTACCGTCGGCGCGTCGAGGCGCCCGAAATTCTGGGGACATGAGAAAAACACTTTTTGAAATGGGGCAGCCCGAAAGTGCAGGCTTGCAACTGAACGAGGCGCAGCGACGCGCGATCACGCACGGAGACGGGCCGCTGCTGGTCATCGCAGGCGCGGGCACCGGCAAGACCCGCGTCATCACCGAACGTATTCGCCACCTGCTTGAAACGGACGATTCGCTGCTCGGCGAAAATATTCTGGCGCTCACCTACACGAAAAAAGCCATCGCGGAACTGAGAATTCGCGTTGCCAAGGGCACCGGCGAACGGGGTAAAGATGTCGTCATCGCGAATTTCCATTCCTTTTGCGAGAAAATCCTAAAGGAAGTGAACCCCGGGCTGATACCGCTGGAGGACGTGGATCACTGGATTTTGTTGCGGCGCAATCTGGCGAGGCTGAAGCTGGAGAAATACCGCCGGCTTGCGGAACCCGGCCAATTCCTAAGCGACTTTATTCGCTTTTTCTCGCGCTGCCAGGACGAACTCGTTTCCAGCGACGATTACCAGCGGTTCGCCGATCTCCTGGCAAAGGAACTCGAAGAAGAAAAATCGGCTCTCGATGAAGACACTTTCAAGGAGCGCGCCGAGCAGGTGGCGCTGCAACAGGAAATCGCCCGCGCCTATCGCGCCAGCGAAGAGATTCTGCGCGAAAAGAAAGCCGTGGCGCTGAACGGCCTGATCACCGAAACCGTAGCTCTGCTGAAAAACGATGCGGCCCGCCGGCACCAGCTACAGGAGCGTTTCAAGCATATCCTCGTTGACGAATTTCAGGACACCAACATCGCGCAACTCGAGCTTCTGTACCTGCTTTCCTCCGAGCGGCGCAACATCGTCGTTGTCGGCGACAACGACCAGGCCATCTACCGCTTCCGCGGCGCCTCGTTCGGCAGCTTCAAGCTTTTTCTGCAGCGCTTCGCCAATTGGAAAGAAGGCGAAGACTCCACGCCCTATCGCGTCGCGCTGATGGACAACTACCGCTCCACGCCAAACATTTTGCGCGTCGCCACGCAGGCCATCGGCATGAACGAAGTCAGCCCAGAGTTCCCCAAAAAAGTTTTGCAGCCCAACAAGGCCGAGGGCGAAAGAATCCGCATCGCTGAAATGGAAACTCCCGAAGACGAAGCCGCCTGGGTGGCCGACGAGCTTGAGCGCATTCACCGCGCCGGGCGCCGCTGGAGGGATTTTGCCGTCCTCTATCGCCAGCACGCGCATCGTGATCATCTCGTTGAGCAGCTCTCCCAGCGCAAAATTCCATTTGTCATCAGCAAGCTTTCGATCCTCGAGCATCCGCTTGTGCGCGACGTTCTCGCCTACCTCCGCCTGATCTTCAAGCCCTTCGACGACATCGCCTGCGCCCGCGTGCTCTCGGCGCCCGCCTGGCATCTGACCGCGGAAGATTTGGTTCGCCTCGCCGAGCGCACCCGCAAGAAAAAAGGCACCGCGCTGTATGACACGCTGCAGACGCCGCAGGGCGAACTCCCGTTTGATCCCTCTTCCGAGGCGTTCAAATTACTGCCCGAATTTCTCGCCGGGCACCGGAAAACGATGCGCCGCCGCACCGCCCGCGAAATCTTCGGCGATCTGACCGAGTGGCTGGAAATTCCCCAACGCGCCGGCGCGCAGGATCGCAAATACGTGAATCAACTCGGCCAGTTCATGAAGGACTGGGAGCCGAAAAGCGAAACTCGCGGCCTGCCGGAATTTCTCGAATACCTCGACTATTTCGAGCAAGCCGACGGCACGTTGAGTCTCGAAGATGAAGCACCCGGCGATGCCGTACAACTGATGACCGTGCACGGCGCAAAAGGCCTGGAGTTTCCGCACGTCTTCCTGCTGCGCGTGAACTCCAATGCGTTTCCCGCGCGAAACCGTTCACCGCTTTTCGAGTTTCCCGATCGCCTGATGAAGGAAGAGCTGCCCGAAGGCGATTTTCACATTCAAGAAGAACGCCGCCTCTTCTATGTGGCGCTGACGCGTGCTGAGACCCGCCTCACGATGACCACCGTACGGGAAAAGCGCGGCAAAGTCCCGGTGTTCATCGAAGACATCGTGATGGACCCGTCCATCAAACGCCGCGACGTCCTGCAGATCGCTCCCAAGCCGAAACCTCCGAAGCCTGAAAATGACAAGCCATCGGGGCCCGTCAGCGGCGACCTTTTTCAAGCAAGCGAAGCTCCCGCCAAAATTTTTTCGCGAATTGCCGATTGGGCTGAAAAGTTTCACCCTGCATCGCCAGAACCGCTCAAACTCAGCTCCTCTGCCGTCGAGAATTACCGGAAGTGCCCGCAGCGATTCCTGTTTGGCCATCTATGGTCGTTGAAAGAAGGCCCGCGCGCGATGTTGAGCTTCGGAAGCGTGATCCACACCACCATCAAACGCTTCCTCGAACAATTCAAGAAGGGCGTAAAGCTGCCGTTCGATGAAGTGCAGCGCATCTACGAAACGGAATGGACCAGTGCCGGCTACGAAGACGAATATCAGGAAGCGGAATATAAAAAAGACGGCCTGGAACAACTGAAAGTTTTCCACGCATCGATGCTGCACGACCCGCCGGAGATTCTGGAGCAGGAAAAAGGCTTTGAGCTTCCGCTGGAAAACAACGTCATCCTCACGGGGCGGATGGATCAGGTGAATTCTCTTGGCCGTAAAGATGTGGAGATCGTCGATTACAAAACCGGTAAGCCGAAGAAAGACGCCGACGCACGCAAAGATCTTCAACTGAGCATTTACGCGCTGGCGGCAAAAGAGATTTTCGAGTGGAATCCCACGCGCCTTGTCTTTCACTACTTGCAGAACAACCAGCGCCAGGAAACCACGCGCGACGCCAAGCAGATCGCCGAAGCCGAAGCCACCGTCCAGGAAACCGCCGCCGACATCCGCGCGGGCAACTTCCCCGCGAAGCCCGGCTTCTTCTGCCGAAGCTGCGCTTACAAGCCAATTTGCCCCGCGTACGAAGAATTACTCGGCGGAGAGTAGTACCGAACCAACCAGTCGCGGCCGTCGGCTGGCGGAAATCCTGAACCTAAATGCGGGAAGAAAAGAAAAGTCAAAACCCGCACCCTTGAAAACCACAAGGGTGCGGCACCCAATCTTGTCTTAGTAGGTCACGGGTGCGCCACCCGTCGAAAATGTCGGCGCGCCGACATTTAAAGTATTACTTGAAGGTTACTTAGTTATAAACAAGCATTCGAATGGTCTTTCGGATGTGTTGAAGGGCAAGGGGGTTAGAGCGGCGGCGGACGGGATTACGCCTCGTTGTTTCGAATTGCTTGTTCATTTTGGGAAAACGCCTATTCGAATCTCGAACGCCGTGACCTTTGTGGGCTCTGTTGACATCTTGGCGGAAGAGTTGGCAAAGAAGGAAAAGCGGTCCCTCATCCCGCCAAAACCGCGTGATTCGGGATGGCACGAAAGGAAGAGGAGAAGGCGCACAGGCTAAGGCCTATGCTACTGGCCGGCCTTCGTGGCTCGGGGCGAACTAGAAGCTGGCGCTAACAATAATGGGGAGAATGTCCGGGATAAAAAAGGCGCCGCGGGTGGCCGTGGCGCCTTTGCAAAAGTGAATTTCGGATCGGGCCCGGGTTACTTGCCTTTCTTTGGGGATTTCTTGTCGGCCTTCTTGGCTTTCTTTGCCATGCAATCTCCTTTTGTTGTTCAGACGTTTGCTGCTGGGACAAGCAAAGCGGATGAAACGCAGGCCTGCCCGCTGTCACTCGTATACGGGTGACTGCTGTCAGTGTCAAGAAAATTTCGTACTGAGAATCACGCGCTTGCCGGCAGGATGCCGGCGCTACTCGTATAACGCTAGCATTGGGCGAATTTCTGCGGGCGCCCAGGGGCGACATATCCTCACATGCTACTTGGGCGGTTCGGTGAACGTGCCGCCGTAGTAGCCCTGGCGCGCCAGAATGGTCAAGCCGTCGCGGCGGACGCGCACTTCGATCGAATGGTAGTCGACCGGCCGCTCGCCCTTCGGCGAATAGGTGAGCGTGTACTGGTTGCGGGCCTCTTCGGTGATGCGCGTATAAAACTCCGAAAAGGCGTTTTGCCTGGCGCCGTAGTAGATGTCGCCGCCAGTGTCGCGGGAGTAGCTGACCAGGCGGTTGAACTTCCGCTCAAAATAGGAACTGCCTGTGGCCACGCTGTAGACGCTGATCTCCTGGCGCAGCAACTCTGCCTTGGTTTCGTCATAACTGTGAGTGTTGAATTTCGCGCCGTTCTGGCCGTCGGAAATCAGGAGGATCACCTTGCGGCGTTTGCGACTGTCGCGATCCTTCAGAAGTTCGGCTGCTTCGAATATGGCGTCGTCGAGGGCCTTCGTCGGCTGGCCCTTGATCGCCTGAAGGCCGGCGGGGTTCGGCGGCGCACCGGGGGCCGGAATGCCGCTAACGGTCGGCCCATTGAACGGACCTCCCGGAGGAGCCACGGAAGGCTCCGACGAGAGATCGGTGCGCTTCAACTGGGTGAGCAGATTGTCCTGGTCCCTGGTGAAACCCTTTCCTTCGTGGAAAAACTGGTCGAAGCGGCAGATGGAGGCTTCATCGCTGATGCTGAGGCCGCTGACTATTGACGCCAGACTGGGTTCCACCTGCTGCTCGTCTTTGCGTTTCAGGTCGTTGTCAATCAGGATGACCAGGGAGAGCGGCACGGTTTCCACAGAAAGGCTTCTAATCTCCTGCTCCACGTTGTCTTCAAAGACGCGAAATTCATCCCGGCGCAAATCCGGAACCAGATTGCCGCTGCGGTCTTTCACCGTGACGGGGACGACGACGGTGTTGGTGATGATCCGGATCGGGGCCGGACCCTGCTGCTTATCGGCAGGCTTGGTTTCCTGCGGGGCGGTGGGCGCGGACGGCTTTGCGGGCGCCGGGTCCTGGCCGGAGAGCGGCAAAGCCAAAGAGCAAAGCATAGTTGCGGCAGCGAAAAAGGCTCTTTTTCGTGGACAATTCATGTTGTTCAGGCCAAACTTTCCAGGTTAGTGTGATCTCAGGTGCTGCCGAGCATTCGACGCATCCTGCAGGCCAGTTGGTTGCATCTTAACCGTTGGCGCTACCCCAGGCGCGGGGGCACGGGACCAGATTCAGAATTGCAGCCCCTCGCCGTACCAAGACCTCAATCAAGGATACCGGGAAACAGTGAAATCCGTGAGCGCGAAGATGCGAGTTTGGAAAAGACTGGCAGCACAGGCGCTGGCGTGCGGCGCTGCGTTGGCGATGGCTACCCCCGCCGTGCCTCAAGGGCAGGGGCAAGGACAGGCTCAGAACCCGCCGACCATCAAATCCGAGGTCAGCCTGGTGAACCTGTTCGCCACGGTGCGCGACAAGAACAAGCGCGTGGTGACCGACCTGAAGCAGGAGAATTTCAAGGTTTCCGAAGACGGCCACGATGAGAAGATCGCTTTTTTCTCTCGTGAAATGATGCTGCCGATTACCCTAGGTCTTTTGCTGGACACCTCTGGCAGCGAACAGAACATGCTCGGCGCCATTCAGGGCGCGGGCAGCCGCTTTATGCGACGCGTTCTCCGCAAGGGCGACGAGGCCATGGTCATTTCCTTCGACACGGACGTGGACCTGCTCTCTGACTTCACCGACGACCGTTCGATTCTCGATCGAGCCATCAATAAGGCACGGATCAATACTCCCGGCGGCGGGTACATCGCGGGGAACCCCGGCCCGGTGCCCTCGGGAAACATGACCGGCACGGCGCTTTACGACGCAATATACCTTGCGTGCGGTGAAAAGCTGAACGGCGAAGCGGGGCGGAAAGCCATTGTGATCGTGACGGACGCGCAAGATGAAGGCAGCAAGGTGAAGCTGGAGGAGGCGATTGAGTCCGCGCAGCGCACCGACACCGTGATTCACGTGCTGCTGGTGGCTGATCCGCGCTACGGCGGGAATGGCGGAGTTGCGCGGCGCCTTGCGGATGATACCGGCGGCCGGGTGATCTACGTGAACTCCGAGAAAAAACTGGAAGAAGCCTTCGACCAGATTTCCGAGGAACTGCGCAGCCAGTACACGCTGGGCTACTACCCGACCAACAATAATCGCGACGGGAAATTCCGCAAAATCAAGCTGGACGTCGACAATCACGACTTCAAAGTGTTGGCCCGCAAAGGCTACTACGCTCCAAGAGGCTAGAACTCAAACTCAACTCATCTCATAAATGTGAAGGGTACGGAGAGAAACACTTCCTCAGGGGCTAAAGCCCATTTTTCTTAGCCCTTGATGTCGGAGCTAAAGCTCCGACCCCCCAATCCCTCATTTATGAGATGGCTTCTAGCCTGATCATTCCCGGGGATTCTACTCAACGCTTCGCGGCCACTTGAAAGTGGCCGCTACGGATTCCTTCTCACCGATTGACCGAAAGCAACTGCTTGGCTAACATCACATGGCGGTCAGGGATCGCTTACAACCACCCCAAATGAACCTGGACAAAATTGCCCACTATCGTATCGTCCGCCAACTCGGGGCGGGCGGCATGGGATTGGTCTACGAAGCCGAGGACACCAAGCTGGGCCGGCGCGTCGCCCTGAAATTCCTGAAAGAAAGCGCGGTCCACGACGCAGGCTCGATGGAGCGCTTTCTCCGCGAAGCGCGTTCCGCTTCCGCCCTGAACCACCCCGGCATCTGCACCGTGTATGCGATCGAAGAATGCGACGGCCGGACCTTCATAGCCATGGAACTCCTGGAAGGCGAATCCCTCGACAAGGTTCTTCACCGCGGCACGATGCCTATCACTCACTGCGTCGAAGTCTGCATTGAAATTGCCGACGCCCTCGACGCCGCCCACAAAAAAGGAATCGTCCACCGCGATATCAAGCCCGGGAACATTTTCCTGACCGCACGCGGCGCCACCAAGATTCTGGATTTCGGACTGGCCAAATTGATGGAGGTCGAGGGCGGACCATCCGAGGACACGCTCGCCGAATCCGAGACGATGTTCCAGACCAATCCCGGCACGACCGTCGGCACCGTGGTCTACATGTCGCCGGAGCAGGCACGCGGCGAAGCCCTGGACGCGCGCACCGATCTTTTCTCCCTAGGCTCCGTGATGTATGGCATGGTTACCGGCCGCCACCCGTTTCAGGGTTCGACCAGCGCGGTAATTTTCGGCAATATTCTCCACGCCGCGCCCGTTTCCCCGGTGCAGTTTAACAGCGCCATCCCGGTGGAACTCGAACACATCATCAACAAGCTTCTAGAGAAGGACCGCGAGATGCGCTACCAGGTGGCCGCCGAATTGCGCGCCGACCTGAAACGCCTGCTGCGCGAACTCGAACCCGGCCGGCCTTCATCGGACTCGAGTGTCGCCGCCAGCCGCGCGAACATGAGTGCCGCGCACGCCGCCACAAAATCCTCCGGTCCCCTGCACAAGCCGATCAGCAGCACGGATCTGGTCGAAGCGGCCAACCAGAACAAACTCGGCACTGGTGTAATTCTCGGAGTGGTTGTGGTGCTGGCATTGGCCGCCGCCTATGGCGCCTACACCTTTTTGCAGAAGGGCAAGCATCTCCCGTTTGAGAAATTCAGCATCGAAAATGTTTCGAATAACGGCCATATCTCGCAGGCCGCCATCTCTCCCGACGGGGTATATCTGCTGCAAGCGCTGGACGAAAACGGATTGCAGTCCCTGTGGCTGCACCACATTCCGACCCAGACCAATAAAGAAGTTGTGGAACCCGCCGCTACGATCTATGAAGGGCTGACTTTTTCTCCTGACGGCAACTACATCTATTTCGTGCGGCGCGAGGAAGCCGAAGAAAGTATCTCTGTGCTTTACCGGGCTTCGGTGCTGGGCGGCGAACCGAAGGTGATCATTCGCGACGTTGACAGCCCCATCACCTTTTCGCCCGATGGTTTGCACTTCGCATTTCTGCGCCAGCTCCACGATTCGCCAAAGTGGGACTTGGTCCTGGCCAAGGCCGACGGAACCATCGAACGCCCCATCTTCACGGGCCGCCTGCTTAAGAGCGACAGTTACGTCCCCGCGTGGTCTCCCGACGGAAAAACAATCCTCATCCCGATCGTTCAACCATCCCGTGACGCCATAGGCGGGTTCTCCGCGGTGGACGCGGCCACGGGGAAGGAACAGGTCGTACCCGATCCCTCCGAACATATCTACTACGTTCCCACCTGGCTGCCTGACGGTTCCGGCCTGATCGTAAATAGTTCGCAACTCGACAGCAACCACCGACAGATCCAGCTGGGATTTCTGACGTCGCCCTCCGGCGAGTTCCGGCAGTTGACCGCCGACACAAATAACTATGGGGCGCAAACCATATCGAAAGACGGGAAAACGCTGGCCGCCATTCAAAGCCGAGTGCGCTTCGAAATTGGCGTGGCGCCCGCCGCCGAACCAGACAAAATCGTTCCCGTGCCGCTGGGGTCCCAACTGCCGGTCTGGCGATGGGACTGGACAACGGACGGCAAGCTGATCTTGCCCCAGGCGGGCGACGTGAAAATCGTAAATCCGGCCGGGGGAGAGAAGGTCGTTTTCTCTGACGACAAACACATCCCGGACGAGGTGGCCGTCTGCGGCGATGGGCGCTATATCGTGTTCCGGCAACTGGCGCGCACCACCGCGTCTTCGGCGAATTTGTGGCGCTCCAACTTCGATGGCAGCGACCAGCGGCAGCTTACCTCCGGCTTCAGTGAACAGGCGCCAAGCTGCGCGAAGAACAGCCCGTGGGTCTATTACCTGGATATCAACGACAACGGATACGTGAAGCGGGTCTCGCTGGACGGTGGCTCGCCCGAAACCGTAGTGAACTTTTCGATGGGTTCCTTTGCGCTCGCGCCCGACGGCAAAAATATCGCGTCGCTTGAAGTGCGCGAACTGGATCACAAATTGATGCTGAGGCTGGATTCAACGGAAGCCCATCGCATGGTCTACCACGATATCGACCAGCGGGCGCTTCCGGCCGGCTTGGCCTTCGCGCCGGACGGAAAAGCGGTGGTCTTCGTTGTCAGGGAAAAAGGCGTTGATAATTTGTGGAGCCAGCCGCTGGACGGCTCCGCCAGCAAGCAACTGACGCACTTCACGAAAGAAAAAATAATGAGATTTGCGTATTCCCCGGACGGCGCGCAACTTGCCATCCAGCGCGGCGAAAAAGAGGCTGACGCCGTCCTACTGAAAGACACCAGCAAGTAGAATCCGAGCAAACTTGTAGCGGCGATTTCCTACTTCACTGTTCCAGCCGGCTTTGCGGTCTCCACGTTGGTGCGGGCGAAATAACCCTTGCGCGCGCGAACCTGGTAGCCCTTGTGCTCCGGGACTTCAATTTTTATTTTGTGATAGCGGCCGTCGAGGGAGTGGGTGGAAGGGTTGTAGGCGATGGAATACTGGTTGCGGAGTTCGTCGCCAATGTCCTGGAAGGACTGGTCCAGATCATCCACATGATAGGGATAGAAGGACCGGCCGCCGGTCTCTTCGGCCAGCGCTTGGAGAATTTTGTCGCCGTCGGTGAGGTGATACTTGCGGTTCCCGGTGCGTTCCTTGCTCGGATCGTCCAGCGTTACCCACTGCGTGCTGGTGCTGATGGTGTAGATCACCACGCTGCTGCGCTGGGCCATTTCGATGGCTTCCGCGCGGGTGTGCGTCGATAAATTGTCTTCGCCGTCGCTGATCAGGATCATAACGCGACGGACCACGTCGGGCTGGTCGCCGGGCGGGCGTGGCGGATGGCTCAACTCCTGAACGCACGCCTGATAAATGGCGTCGTAAACGGCGGTGCCGCCGCCGGCCCGCGTACGCAGAATCTGGTCGCGCAATTTGCCCGTGTCCGGCGTAAAGGCCTGAATGACCTGCGGCTCGTCGTCAAAGGTCATCACAAAGGCTTCGTCCTTGCCGCGGCGGAGAACGCTGAAGAGAAAATTGTTTGCAGCGTCCTGTTCAAATTTGATTCGGTCGCGAATGCTGTTGGAAGTGTCCATCAGCATGCCGATGCGCAACGGGAGGTCGGATTGCCGGCTGAAGTAGCGGATTTCCTGCGAAATGTTGTCGTCCAGAACCTTGAAGTCCGGTTTTTCCAGACTTGGAACAAGCTTGTTGCGGCGGTCGAGAACCGTGAAGAGCACGTCCACCAGGTTCACTGAGACGGGAATCACCGTCTGGCTTTTCTGTATCTCTTCCTGGGAAGCTGGCGGCGGTGTGGCGGGAGGATTCGGCTGCTGAGCCGATAAAGCACTGCTGAAAATCGCAAGAACCAGAGGAAACCCGAGTTGACGGAGTCGCATGTTGAACGATTATAAGAACCCTTTGAGCGCAGCGTCAATCCGCGAAGGGGATTCGGCCACGGCGGCGGCAAGTTTCTCCAGGAAGGCGCGAAGTTCGGTTGGCAGCGGCGCCGTCAGTTGAATCGGTTGGCCGGTGCGCGGCTGCTGAAATCCAAGTTTCGCGGCATGCAGAAAATTCCGCCCTAGCGGCGGCAACGAAGTGTCTGCTACTTGCAGCTGGCTGGAAGCTCCGTAAAGCGTGTCGCCCACGACGGGATGCCGCAGTGCGGAAAAGTGGACCCGGATCTGGTGCGTGCGCCCTGTGTGTAAGTGCACTTCGACCAGCGTGGTGGAATCAATTCGCGCCAGCGCACGCCAATCGGTGCGCGCCTGCCGGGCGTTGGGGAGCGAGGCTGCGCGCCTGGCCGTCATGCGGTTCCGGCGAACGGGATCGCGCGCGATGGGGAGTTCGATCCTGCCGCCGTCCTCCGGAAGCGCGCCATGCAGCAGCGCCAGGTATGTTTTTTGAACCTTGCGTTCGCGAAAAGCGTCGGCCAGCTTTGCATGGGCGAAATCATTTTTGGCGACCAGCAAAATTCCCGACGTTTCCTTGTCAATGCGATGGACAATGCCCGGCCGCAGCGGATCACCACCCTGCGACAGAGCTTGCCCACGCCCCAGCAGCGCGTTCACCAGGGTTCCGCGCGAATTCCCCGCCCCGGCGTGCACGGTCATTCCCGCAGCTTTGTTTACGGCGATCAGATCGTCGTCCTCATAGAGAATGTCCAGCGGGATCTGCTCAGCCTCGGCTCTCATCGCGGGCCGGGGCGCCGGTGTCAACTCGACAACATCGGCGGAGCGCACCTTTTGTGAATCTTTCGCAGGCTTCCCGTTCAGGGTTACCAGCCCCGCCTCGATCAGTTCCTGCACGCGAGTCCGCGAGATCTCTGTGCTATGTGCGGAGACGAAGCGATCCAGGCGCAGTCCGGCTTCTTCTGGCGGCACTACAAATTTGAGTGGCGGTGTGGTCATCAAGCGAAGAGTGTACAACTCAATGGAGCAAACGTGGTGCATCCGTAGCTCACCCTTTCAGGGGTGAGGCATTTCCCAACACAGGGCAAGGTTTTGCCGTCGCCGTGAAAACCCTCAGGCCTGAAGGCCTGAGCTACAGGGTTGGGCAGGGCCTGGCTGGGATCAGGGCTGCTTCTTCGGCGAATTGAAGATGACGTCATGAAGCAGCAGCAGTGCCCCGATGGTTACTCCGGCGTCGGCAACATTGAATGTGGGCCACGGATTGAAGAGCGAAAACGGCAAGAAGCGGACCCAGACTTCCAGGAAATCCGTCACCGCGCCGTGGACAATCCGGTCGGTGAGATTGCCTGCCGCTCCACCCAGCAAGAGAGCCAGCCCGGCGGCGTTCACGGCGGTTGCTTCCCGCCCCGCCACCAGGAGCCAGGCAATCAGCCCGATGATCAGCGTGGAGCCCACGATCAGGATCACACGGGTGAGCATGCTGGAGCCGTCCGAAAAAAAACTGAACGCGATGCCCGGGTTTTTTGAAAGGATGATGCTGATCCAATTGGGAATTACCACATGGGGGAAATAGGTTAGCGGACGCGATTCAATCCATGCCTTCGTGGCGCGGTCCAGCAGCACGACAAGCAGGGTCAGCCAAAGCCAGCGGAGCCTGCCAGGAATGATCATGAGTTCACGGAGGCGGAAATCTGGTTACCGAGTTGAGCCGACGGCATCCGCATCCGGACCTCCTGCCTCAATCTCGGCGATTGCTGCGCTGCACCGCTCGCAGATTGTCGGATAACGCGAATTCTCGCCGACATGAACGGAATAGTTCCAGCAACGGTCGCACTTCTTGCCGTCCGCGCGCTGCACGCTTACTTCGAGCCCAGGCACGGCTTCGGACCGGAACTCGCCGGTGCCGGCGCTCATCAACTCCACCTGCGAAACGATGAACAGACCCGGCAACTGCGGCAGAAACTGCCTCAGCTTGGCCTTCAGCTCCAGGTCCGCGTTCAGCAACACTTTGGCTTCCAGCCCGGAATTGATCAGTTTCTTTTCATTGCGGGCAACTTCCAAGGCCTTCAGGACTTCGCCGCGCACTTTTGCCAGCAACTCCCAGGTATTCGATTTTTCCGGCGCCAACCCGGTGCGCAGTTCGGCTTCTTCGGGAAACAGCGCGATATGGACGCTCGATGGTTCTCCAGAAGCGCGCGGCAGGAATTTCCAGACTTCCTCCGAAGTGAAGACCAATGTTGGCGCAAGCAGGCGCACCAGCGCACCCGTGATTTTCCAGACGGCGGTCTGCCCGGAGCGCCGCGATTTGTTGTTTGAGGACTTCGTGTACAGGCGGTCCTTCAGCACGTCGTAATAAAACGCGCTTAAATCCACCACGCAGTAGTCGTGAATGGCGTGATAGACGCGGTGAAATTCGTAGGCGGCATACCATTCGCGGCATTTCTTCACGAGATCCGCGGTGCGCTCGAGCATCCAGCGATCCAGGTCGTCAAGCTGATCGTTCGACACGGCGTGCTTTGCGGGATCGAAGTCGTTCAGGTTGCCGAGCGCGAAGCGAATCGTGTTGCGGATCTTGCGGTACGCCTCGCTGAGCTGGGTCATCACCCGCTCGCTCATCTTTACGTCGGCTTGATATTCCTGCGAGCCGACCCATAGCCGCAGCAGGTCCGCGCCCCACTTGTCACAAATCTCCGTCGGCAGCACTACGTTCCCGAGGGATTTCGACATGGGCCGGCCTTGCTCGTCCAGCGTCCAGCCGTGCGTTACAACACCGCGATAGGGTGCTTTGTCGCGGATGCCGGTGGCGATCAGCAGCGAACTATGGAACCAGCCGCGATACTGGTCGGGGCCCTCCAGATAAACGTCGGCGGGCCATTCGTTCCCATGCAAGACCGCCAGGTGCGACGAGCCGGAATCGAACCACACATCCAGAATGTCGTTTTCCTTGCGCCACTTTCCCGCGCCGCAGGAGCATTTCGTGCCAACCGGCAACAACTCTTCCGGTGTGTGCTTGTACCAGGCGTCGGCGCCTTCATTTTCAAACCACTTCACGACGTTTCGCAGCGCGGCAAAATCGTCCAACTGCTTGCCGCAGGCTTCGCAGAAAAAGACGATTATGGGCACGCCCCAGAACCGCTGGCGAGAGACGCACCAGTCCGGGCGCTTTTCAATCATTTCGTAGATGCGCTCTTCGCCCCAGCCGGGAATCCACTTCACGCGATGAATTTCTTCCAGGGCTTCCTGGCGCAGAGTTTGCTTCGCGCCGTGGGCGGCCTGATCCATCTTGATGAACCACTGCTCCGTGGCGCGGAAGATCACCGGGTTGTGACAACGCCAGCAGTGCGGGTAGCTGTGCTTGTAAGCGTGGTGCCCCAGCAACGCGCCGCGATCGCCGAGCAACTTCACGATGATGGGATTGGCAGCGAAAACATCTTTGCCTTTGTATTCGGGCAAGCCTTCCGTGTAGACGCCCTTGTCGTCGAGCGGCGCGTAAATTTCCAACCCATATTTCTGGCCCGTTACGAAGTCATCGACGCCGTGGCCGGGTGCGGTGTGGACGATCCCGGTGCCCTGGTCGAGTTCGACGTAATCCGCGAGCACCGCCGGCACGATTCTATCGAGAAATGGGTGGCGGAAACGTAGACCGGCCTCCTCCGCAAGAAACCGTCCGGAGTATGTTTTGAGAGTCGTTCCCAGTCCTTTGCGACCTATCGCCTCAGAGACGCTGCGCTGAAGTTGATGGGCAACGATTTCCACATCACCCTCTGTCGTTTCGACAGCTGCATACTCAAATTCCGGATTAAACGCCAGCGCCATGCTGGCGGGAATTGTCCACGGTGTCGTGGTCCAGATGATGGCAAAGACATTCTTGCCTTTAAGCTCGGGGGGAATTTTGTCCGCGTTCAGCCCGTCTTGTACAAGTTTGTATCGCACGTAAATCGACGGGCTGGTGTGATCTTCATATTCCACTTCGGCTTCGGCGAGCGCGGTGTTGTCGTAAATGCACCAGTAGACCGGCTTGCGCCCGCGGTAGACGTAGCCCTTTTCCATGAAGTCCAGGAACGCGCCGGCGATGGTGGCTTCGTACTGATGGCTCATCGTCAGGTAGGGATCGTTCCAGCGGCCGAACACACCCAGGCGCTTGAAATCGCGCTTGTGCTGCTCGACGTAGCGTGTCGCATATTCGCGGCACATCTGGCGGAATTCCGGAGGCGAAACCTTTCCCTTTCCGCCCAACTGCTTTTCCACCTGGGTTTCGATGGGCAGGCCGTGGCAATCCCATCCCGGCACGTACGGCGCGCGATGCCCGGCCATGCTTTTGGACTTTACGATCATGTCCTTCAAAATTTTGTTCAGGCCGGTGCCCAGGTGAATTGTGCCCGTTGGGTATGGGGGGCCGTCATGCAGGACGAATAATGGTTTGTCCGCGCGCGCAGCCAGAATCTGTTCGTAGAGATTCGCGGCCTGCCAGGCTTCCAGTTGCTTCGGTTCGTTCTGCGGCAGACTGGCCTTCATGGCGAAATCGGTCTTGGGCAGGTTCAGAGTCTTTTTGAGTTCCAATGGTTCGGTCATGGATTCGGTCAACGAATGTCCCTTCTAATCCGCTACTTCCAGTGTATCTGGATGGTCAACAGGCAGCGTTGCGAAAGCGGGAAACTTTGGAAAGCAAAGTAACTACGTATGTTACAATAGTTGGCGAAGATGTGTAAGCCGAGGGGTCGCGCAACCTTTCCCAGCCGGCGCGAATCATAACGGCTAAGGTAAACCTTATGGCGTGGAGTCGCGTCTACCTTACTTGAGGGGACAACGGTGCCGGGTATTATCAACCTACTGCCAGATGATCTGAGCAAGCCAAAGCGCTCCGGGCCCGAGGAAGTAATTCCTGTGGACAAGAGCGCTCTGCCGGATTTCGGCGCCCCGGCGCACCTGATGCCGAATGATTTTTGGTCGAACCTAAAGCAGTTCCTGACGGAGCGCCCGGTCAAGATTGTCGAACGCAGCGACGTTCCCTTCACGAAAAATTCGTTCGGTTCCGGCCTCAGCGAGAATCTGAAATTTTTCATGTACGGGCCGAAGGCCCGCAAAGGCCCCGTAGATAAGCGCCTGGAAGTTGACTGGGGCGGCAATTTCGGCGGGTTCATGGGGCAGTTGAAGGAATTTTTCTCCCCCACGCGGGCGGTGATGCCCGCGGGAATCAAGCCGATCAAGGTAAAAGAGATCTGGTCGAAGGACGAGAATTTCGGGTGGACCCAGGCGATCGCCCTCGTCGTGCACGCTTGCATCATCGCGCTGCTCATCGTTCCCTTCCTTACCAACATGCTACCCACCACCACCCAGGCGAAGAACAAGCTGGATGTGACGCCGCTCGATATTTCGCCATACATGGCGAAACTGCCCGCTGGAGCCAAGACGGCAGGCGGTGGCGGTGGAGCGAATGACCACACGAATACTCCGGTGAACAAAGGCAGGCCGCCGCGGTTTACTCCGACGCAGTTCGCGGCTCCGACATTGCACCCTAATCCGCAGCCGAAGCTTCCCATGGAGGCGACGCTTCTTGGCCCGCCGGACCTGAAGATTGCATCCAGTATTACGACTCTCGGCGATCCTCTGGCAGCCGGTCCGGGCGATTCGCTCGGGCATGGGAACGGCACGGGCATAGGTTCCGGCACGGGCGGGGGCTTAGGTCCCGGAGAAGGCGGCGGTACCGGCGGCGGTGTGTTTCGCGCGGGAGTGAACGGTGTGGGACTGCCGACTTGCTTCTACATGCCCAACCCGCCCTATTCGGACGAAGCACGTAAAGCAAAATATTCCGGCGTGGTGCTGGTTGAAGCGGTGATCACCGTGGATGGCCGCGTTACGAATCCTCGCGTGATCAAGAGCCCGGGCCTTGGCCTGGATGAGTCGACCACCAACACGATGCGCACGTGGCGCTGCAAGCCGGTGACTGGGCCGAACGGGAAGCCCGTTCCGGTGCTTGTGCCTTTCGAAGTCACCTTCCGGCTGTACTAAGTACACTCAGCCCTCAGGGCGGGCTTAGATTAGTTCCCCCTCATTGCTTGTCATTGCTTGTCATTGCTTGTCATTCCTTGCTTTCACGGGCAACCAAAGGCATCAATCTGCGTTCTCAATTGCAAACTGAATGGTCGCGGGCTCACACCTAGGCCGCACGCCATTCCCTCAGGAGGAGCTGCCCTGTGCCCTTCTCGTTGCCGCAATTCAATTCGCGAAATTCTGAAGATTCTTATTCATGGCGACGCCGCGTCCTGGAGAATCTTCGTGTTGCCTTTTCGATTCCACACCCGCGTCTGCAAGCGGTAAGCCACGCCCCGGCGGCGTTTTCGAGCGTTGAAACTTCTGCGCGATATGGTTCCGCACAGACTATCTCGGCGATCGCTCACGTCGCAATCCTTGCTGGGCTGTTTCTTCTGCTTGCCTCGACCGGCCCTACAGTGGCCGGTCTCCCGCCGATTCTGCTTGGAGGTTCTAGCCACCCCCTTCGATTCTTTCCACCGCCTGAACTAAAAACCGGAGTTCCCTCTCTTGGTGCTGCTGGCCACGGCAGCAACACGGAATCCCAACCTGCGCGTGCCGGAAATCTGGCACCTTTGTCTTCCATGCCCCTTGTTCCGCCGCGATTGCCTCATTCCGAACGGATAGATTTGCCTGTCCCGCCCGCGGTGTTCGATGCGAACGCGCCCTCCGCCGTTCAAGTTGTCACGGGACTGGGCCTGCCGTGGGCCAACAAGGACACAAACTCCGCCGGCGCCGACGGAGGCCATGGAATTGGGGACCGCCATGGCGACAACATGGGCGACGATGATGGCGATAAAGCCGGCGCTGGAGGCCCAGGGGGAGAGTACGCCAACGTAGTTTCCCAGGCCGCTTGCCTGCATTGCCCGGAGCCTCCGTATACGGATGAGGCGCGCAAGGCAAAACTTCAGGGGAATGTGACGCTGCGCGTGCTGATCGGCGCGGACGGGCGAGCCGCGCGAATCCAACTTGTGAAAGGGCTGGGCCTGGGCCTGGACGAGCAGGCATTGCAAGCGGTGCGCTCGTGGCGGTTTGTGCCCGCGAGGGACGCGCGGCGCCAGCCTGTTCCCACCTGGGTGACCATCGAAACGCGATTCCAGCTTTTCTGAGCACTGGGGCGCGTTGTCTCCTTACGACACTTCTGCTGTTGTTTGCCGAAGGCGTGCAGCCTGTTCTGCTACGATGAGGCCATGCGAAACAGACTGTCCCTCTTCGTGTTTTTCTGTACTTTTCTTTCTCTGTGCCAGGCGAGTTTTGGCCAAGGCGCGACCGGCACGCTGGACGTGACCGCGCGCATCGCGCCCACCGGCGCGCGTCCCGAACCAGTGCGGCAGTTCACCTTTTATGTTTTAACGAAAAGCTACGCCGAGATCCTGAAGGAAGCGGCCGCGCAATTCCCGTTGGAAGAGCGCGATATATTCATCAGCAACCTGAAAATCTCTCCCGAGTTGAAAACCTGGATGAAGAAGCACTCGGTTATCGACCTCACCGCTCCCGATGTCGACAAGCTCATCACCCCCGACGACGTTATGGACGTTCCGGAATTTTTCGCCGGTTACGAGCGCTCCAACAGCGGCGGCGTCACGAATGGTTTGCCGATGCCCAAATACAAAGAAGCCGACGCGGAAGCCAACCCCACGAAGTACTTCAAGCTGAAACAGGACTATATGTCCGCGACGAAAAAATTCGTGGAATCGCATCCTTCCACGATTTCCGGAATGGAAACGGAGCTAGGCACGGTGAATCCGAAATACAAATGGGACAAGGCGCTGCAGGAGCACAATCAGAAAGTGGCGCAACTTGCGCCCGAACTTGCACAGACCAAATATCTTGCCGCGAAGGGTGACACCGACCTGGACGGCCACCTGGTTATCAGAGGGCTTGCCGCGGGCAATTATTGGGTGAGTTCTCTTGGGCTGGATGCAGCCGCCGGTGACCGCCGTCTTCTGTGGGACGTCCCTGTAGCCGTGCAATCAGGGCCACCTACGCAACTGATACTTTCCAACCTGAACGGGCAGAACTTCAGCTCAACGCATCCCTGAACTGCGTTATTCTGAAGCCATGGGCAGCCCCATTCTGTGGGTCGGGTTCAATTTATTCGTACTTGTCGCACTGGCCCTTGACCTGGGCGTCTTCCACCGCAAAGCCCATAAAATCAAATTCGGCGAAGCGGCGTTTGCCAGCGCGCTCTGGATTTCTGGGGCGCTGATTTTCGGCGGATGCGTCTGGCATTGGTATGGGGAGCAGCGCGGGCTGGAATATTTCACGGGTTATGTCATCGAAAAAGCTCTCAGTGTCGACAACCTGTTCGTTTTTCTGGTGATCTTCCGCAGCTTCCAGGTGCCCGAAGCGGTGCAGCATCGAGTCCTAGCGTGGGGCATTCTGGGCGCGCTGGTGATGCGCGGCATCATGATCGCCACGGGGGCCGTTCTGGTCGCGCGGTTCCAGTGGATACTTCCGGCGTTCGGCGTTTTTCTGGTTTATACCGGGCTGCACATGCTCTGGAAGCGGGATAAGAATGTTCACTACGAGAAGAATCCCATTTTCCGGTTCGCCAGTTCCCATTTGCGAGTCACCAAGGAATACCGAGGCCAGCAGTTCTTCCTGAAAGAGGGCGGGCAGCTGTTTGCCACGCCGCTGCTTCTGGTTCTTTTGATCGTGGAAATCACCGATGTTACTTTCGCCGTCGATTCCATTCCGGCGATCTTTGGAATTACACGCGATCCGTTCATTGTTTACACTTCGAACGTATTTGCCATCCTCGGACTGCGCGCGCTCTATTTCCTGCTCGCCGATGTCCTCGACTACTTCCACTATCTCGGCATCGGGCTGGCGCTTGTGCTGATGTTCATCGGTGCAAAAATGGTGGCGGACCCGTGGGTGCACATTTCCGTGGTGCTTTCGCTAAGCACCGTCGGGGGGATTCTGCTGCTGGCCATATTAGTTTCCGTACTCACGGGTCCGCCGAGGAAGAAAGAGCCCGGGTCAGGTTAAGATATGCAGTGGTGATTTCGGGTATCGGAGCCTGGTGAAACGATGAACGAGCTATTACAACGCGCGATCGAGGGAATGACTTCCGGGGACGCGGAGGCGCGAGCGGTCTCCGCGACGGAGATTTACAAGACCGGACGCGCCCTCGCCGATCACGCCGCTTATCCGTGGTGGGGCGACGAAGAACTGGCGGCGTTACTCAATGGCAGCGAGCCCAAGATGACCGTCGGGTTGGCCGTTACTCCGGAGCGATTCAAGGAAATCCACGAAGCCACCGGCCTGACGCGTCTTTCGGAAGTGCCTGTGGATCAGGACGCCCTGGAATTCGAACTGCACTTTCCTGGCGGGCTCTCGATGGACATTTTAACCAGCAAAGATCCCGCGGCGGGCGGTGCGATCGCGAAATTCCTGCAAAGATTCGGGGAAGGCATTCAGCAGATTGAGTATTTGTGCAAAGATGTGGACCGGGCCACGCAAATCCTGAAGAGCAAATTCAACGTGACTGCGATTTATCCCGAGACTCGCGCCGGCGCCGACGGAACCCGCGTAAATTTCTTTCTGGTCGCCGCCCCCGACGCCGCCAAGGTGCTGATCGAGCTGTACGAACCGGCGCCCCGCCTGGACTGAATCCTACTTAGCAAAGTCTCTGCGCGCTATGTTACGGCGTTTTCTTCGCTTCAGATTTCCCTGGCTGGCTACCCAAAAGCTCCCAAACCCGAATGGTTTCTGCCACGCTCCAAGCCTGCGCAAAACACCCCGTCGCGGGAAATGGCGCATCGCCTCCAAAAATCTCACTGATGCTGCCCAGCCCCGCGGAGTAGATGCTTCTCCCCAAAGGCTCCAGAAAACTCTGCGCTGCCGTTCGATCTCCGTAAACCTTGTAGTGCGCGAGCGCATACGGCCCCAGCAGCCACGCCCATACGGTCCCCTGGTGGTAAGCCGAATCCCGCTCGCGAGGCCCGCCTGCATAGCGGCCCACGTAGCCGGGCTCTGACGGCCCCAGGCTGCGGATCCCGAACGATGTCAGCAGCTCGCGCCCCAGAGTATCCACTACACTCTTGGTCTGTTCCGGAGTAAGCGGGCTGACAGGCAACGACACCGCAAACACCTGGTTCGGGCGGAGCGAGGCATCGGCCCCGCCGCCCGGAACATCAATGACGTCAAAGCAGCAGTTGCGCGCAGGATTCCAGAATTTTTGAAAATTTTTCTCGGCCTTCTGCTTCAACTTCAAGTAACCTTCGCCCGGCCGCGCCAGCCGCCGGCAAAATTCCGCCATCGTGTTCAGGGCGTTGATCCACAGCGCGTTAATTTCCACGGGTTTCCCGATGCGCGGGGTGACAACCCAGTCGCCGATCTTTGCGTCCATCCAGGTGAGCTGCACTTCGGGACTGCCGCCATACAACAGAGCGTCGGCCGGGTCCACCTTGATGTTGTAGCGCGTCCCGGCAACGTGCGCATCCACGATCGCCGATAACACGGGGAACAATTTTTTAATCAGCGCTAGATCCTGCGTTGCCTCAAAATATTGCCGCACCGCTTCGAAATACCACATCGCGGCGTCAATCGTGTTGTATTGAGGCATGCCGCCGCGATCCGGAAAATTATTCGGCAACATTCCTCCGTCAACGTACCGGGCGAACGACTCCAGAATTTTGCGCATGATTTCCGGGCGGCCCAGCGGCAATGCCAGTCCGGGAATCGCAATCATGGTGTCGCGGCCCCAATCGGAAAACCAGGGGTAACCCGCAATCACGCTGAGGCCTTCGGGGTCCTCCGACAATGCGCGCTTGACGATAAATTGATCGGCGGCGAGCACCAGTTGCCACAACCAACCCGGTTCGTCCTCGGCCGGCGTGGCCACCGTTTCCGCATGGCGCTTCTGCCAAGACTGGAAGAGTTTCAGATCGTGGTTGGATTGCAGGGTGCGCGCCTGCTCTCCGTCCAGCAGCACGTCTGGCTCCGTCGAAAACACAAGGGTCAATTTTTCCCCGGCCGCGATCCGGCCGCGAAACACCGCCGCGACCAACCGGTCCTCATGGTCGTCCAGCCCGCGCTCGCGTTCGGCGGGCAGGAAAAAATCCTTATACCATTCGTGGCGTGGCTCGAATGTGGCGGTTGCGCTCTTCAAATAAAACGGGATCGCTCCGTCAAACGCAACAACCCGGATGCCGTGCTCCACCGGTTCGATATTCATTTGCCAACCGTCGGAGTGGGTGGTGGCATGAAAGTCCCGGTAGCTGACCAGAATTTTCCCTTCGATCTCGACGGGCGAATTCGCCCGGGTTAGCGTGTACTCCACAAACGTGGTGTTCTCCCCCTGTTTCATCCATACGCGCTTTTCGAGCAGTGCGTCCGTGAGGGCATAGCGCCAGACGGGCTTCGTGCCTTCCAGGTGAAGGGATTCGATGTTGAGATAACCTTTGGGGGAGACATCGCCGCTGAGCCAACGGTTCGTCGCCAGGGGAAAACTCATACCGGCATAGCGAACCGTCTCATCTACTCCAGCGACCAGCAGAGTCCTGTCGGTCGGCGGTTGCAGCGAGGCCATCAGCAGCCCGTGGTAGCGACGGGTCGAAGTCCCTGCGGCTGTCCCGGACGCAAACCCGCCGAGACCGTTTGTCACCAACCACTCGCGGCTCTCCGCAAGCTGCAGGTCACCGAGGATTTCTCTTCCAAATTGGACTTCGGCAAGAAGCGACAAGTCTTACTCTCCGCTCTGCTCCAATAATTTTGCGACCAACCCGGTCCAACCGGTCTGGTGGCTGGCACCAAGGCCGGCGCCGTTGTCGCCGTGGAAATACTCGTAGAAAAGAACCAGGTCGCGCCAGTGCGGATCGCTGTTGAACAGCTCTTGCCCACCGGCAAAGGGACGCTTGCCGTCTTTTCCGCGCACAAAGATGCGTGTGAGGCGTTTGGAAATCTCCTGGGCCACCTGCCACAAATCCTTTTCATCCCGAGAATGCGTCGGGCATTCGATCTTGAAGTCTTCGCCAAAATAGTGGTGATACTTCTGCAAGGATTCGATGAGCAGGTAATTCACGGGAAACCAGATCGGCCCGCGCCAGTTGGAATTCCCGCCGAATACGCCGGTGTTCGATTCCGCCGGCTCGTAATCAACTCTGCTGGTGTGACCGTTCACCTGCACTTCGTAGGGATGATCCTCGTGATAGCGGGAAAGCGCGCGAATGCCGTGGGGCGACAAAAACTCCGTTTCATCCAGCATGCGGCACAAGATCCGCTTCAGCTGTTTGCGACTGGCAAGCGACAGCAGGCGGCGCACACCACGCGCCGACCTCTGCGTCATTTCAATGTGCTCCGGAACGTCCGGATGGTTGTCGATGAACCATTGCATGCGGCGCTTGAACCCCGGAAGGCGGTCCACGATTTCCGGCTCCAGCGTTTCCACGGCAAACAGGGGAATCAGCCCGACCATAGAGCGGATTTTCAGGAAATGCTCATCACCGTTCGGCAGGTGCAAAAGGTCGTAGTAAAAGCCGTCTTCGTTGTCCCACAGCGACTTGCCGCTGGGGCCCATGTCGTTCATGGCGCGCGCGATGTAAACAAAGTGTTCGAAGAACTTGCTGGCCACGTCTTCGTAAGCCTGGTCATCTTTCGCCAGCTCCAAGGCAATCGCCAGCATGTTCAGGCAATACATACCCATCCAGCTGGTGCCGTCGGACTGCTCCAGGTGTCCCCCGGTCGGCAGCGGTGCCGATCGATCAAAGACTCCGATGTTGTCGAGCCCCAGAAATCCGCCCTGAAAAATGTTGTGGCCGTCGGGGTCCTTGCGATTCACCCACCAGGTGAAATTCAAAAGCAGCTTGTGAAACACTCTTTCCAGGAAACTGCGGTCGGCCACGCCCCGCACGCGCCGCTCGATCTTGTAGACGCGCCAGGCCGCCCAGGCATGCACGGGAGGATTCACGTCGCCGAACGCCCACTCATACGCAGGCAACTGCCCGTTCGGGTGCATGTACCACTCGCGCAGCAAGAGCAGCAACTGCTCTTTCGCGTAATCGGGATCGACAATCGCCAATGGAATGCAGTGAAACGCCAAGTCCCACGCGGCATACCACGGGTATTCCCACTTGTCTGGCATCGAAATGATGTCGTCGTTGTAGAGGTGCGTCCAATCCTTGTTGCGCCCGTGTAAGCGCTCCGGTGGAGGCTCCGGCCCCGCCGGATCTCCTTCCAGCCACGTATACACGTCATAGTGATAGAACTGCTTGCTCCAAAGCATGCCTGAATACGCCTGCCGCATCACCTGATGCGCATCGTCGGACATGCCCTTTGGAATTCGCGATTCGTAGAATTCCGTTGCTTCCTTTTGCCGGTCGGCAAAGACTGCATCAAAGCCGGCCCCAAAATCATTCGTTCCCGGCACGCCCGCCGCGCGTTCATGGTGGCCCGGTCCGGAAATCGTGCCGACCATGGGCGAATCGGGATCCATGCCGCCAAGCGGGTTGAGGTCCGTCAGCCGGAGCTTCAGCGTAGCGGACTCCCCCGGCCCAAGATGCAGCGCGTAGTGCGCCGCCATCTTTGTGCCGGTGTGCTCTGGGTTTACCGCTCCCTTGTTGCCGCGGATCAGATAGGAATGGAAGGCGTCTTTCACATACGGCGTGCGGCTGCGGAATTTGAAAATCTCTTCGTAGTTTGTTTCGTTTTCGGTGAACAGCAATTCCGGGGTTCCCGCCGCCAGCAACCAGCGCTTGCCGTACTGCCAGTGCTGCAGCTCTGAGCACAAAGAACCCGGCGTATCGGGAGCCCGCCTGGCCACCGGGCGGCGCAAATCCTTGCCCCACGACCAGGTATTGCGATACCAGAGCGTCGGCAACAGATGCAGCGGCGCGGCGTCCGGCCCGCGATTGAACGCGGTGATTTTGATGAGGATGTCCTCGACGTCGGCCTTCGCGTATTCCACGAATACATCGAAATAGCGGTTCTCGTGAAACACGCCAGTATCGAGCAACTCAAACTCCGGATTCGTTCGGCCGCGCTTTCCGTTCTCTTCAACCAGCCAGCGGTAGGGGAATTCGGCCTGCGGATATTTGTAGAGCATCCGCATGTAACTGTGGGTTGGGGTGGAATCCAGATAGAAATAGCACTCCTTGACGTCTTCACCGTGGTTTCCCTGGTTGCCGGTTAAGCCAAATAGGCGCTCTTTCAGAATCGGGTCTTTGCCGTTCCAGAGGGCCAGAGCGAAACAGATCATCTGGTGCCGGTCGCAAATCCCGCCAATCCCGTCTTCGCCCCAGCGATAGGTTCGCGCGTGGGCATGTTGGAAGGGAAAGAACTCCCAGGCCGTGCCGTTGGCGCTGTAGTCTTCACGCACCGTGCCCCACTGTCGGTCTGAAAGGTATGAGCCCCAGCGCTTCCAGTGCTTCTTGCGCTGGCGGGCTTCCTCCAGGCGATGGTCTTCAACGGTGAGGAGTCTGGGCATGGTCGGAGTTCCTTTTGACAGGAGAACATCACCCGAAAACAGGTTAGATGCGGAAAGCTATCGTCGCATCATTACAGAATGCCACGCTTAGAACAATGACGAGATTGTCGGGAACGGCACTGGGAATGGGCAAGTGCTCGGCCTCCAAAAGTTAATTGAACTATACCTATGACGCGGCAGGTACTTTCCGGGTGTGTCGGGTTTCAAGTATCGTTCCCGTGCAGAGGCGTCTTGGGATCCAAAACATGCGCGGAGTGGGAGCCTCGCCCACCGAAGTGACTCCGTCGTTCACTAAATGATCTCCATGCGCTGGGTGTCTGTGTCTACAACGTATTCGTGCAAACACGCTCAGGAGGTTCCATGATTAGCAAGCCCAGCCGTTTGTCAATATCGGGAATAATGCTTGTCTGCGCCGCATTCCTTGCCGCCTGTGGCGGTAGCTCGACGCCCAAGGTGACGTCTGTGACTGTTACCCCGGTTAGTGGAGAAATCTATGTCAGCGCCGCACCGGCCGGAGGAGTGAGGGGCGCGGCTCTGCACACCGCGGAAGGAAGGAGGCCGGCCGCCCTCCCTCCGGCGGCTACAGCAACCTGTGGCTCACTTCAATACGCTGCCACCGCTAATTTCAACAACCGTACCACGCAGGTTGTAACCAACACGGCCACCTGGAGTTCCTCGAGCACTTCGGTAGCTCAAATTAACAGCACCGGACTGGCCACAGGCATTGGCCTTGGAACGACCAACATTAGCGCCACCTTTCAGAATGTTTCATCCACGGGTGAGCCGCTTGCTGTGGATCAACTCAACTCCATCACCCTTTCGCCCAACTCTGCCACGCAGCCGCCCAGTTCTTCTCAGCAGTTCTTTGCCATCGGGAACTTCACCTTGGCTGCCGGCGGCACAAACGACCTCGACGTTTCCAGCCAGGTTACTTGGGATAGCACGGATAAAACTGTAGCTACGGTCGATAACACCGGCAACGCCACAACCGTCGGCCCGGGTTCCACGACCATTACGGCAACCAGTTGTGATGGCATCACAGTAGGCCGTGCGACCCTGCTCGTCAATTCACCCACGGCCGACTCGCTGTTGGTTGCCCCCGCCACGATGACCATCTCCACCGGCACCACCACTCTGTTCACAGTGATGGAAAAGTTGGTCGATGGGACGATCAAGGCTCTCCCGCCAGGGACTGTTGTTACCTGGAGCTCCGCTACGACTTCCATCGCAACCGTCGACCCGATTTCCGGGGTGGCTCTGGGGGTTGCTGCGGGAACCGCGAATATTATCGCCAGCTCGACTGGCCTCAATCCTGGCACAGCGGTCCTGACTGTGCAGGCGGCAACTGCAAGATTCGCCTATGTCGCGGATGCTCAGGGAGGCAACAATACCGGCAGCATCTCGGGCTATTCGGTGGACGTCACCTCCGCCACTCCCTTGACGCCTCTCCTCAGTACACCCGTTGTTCCCGCATCCACCCCGCAGCAGGTACTTCTGCATCCCTCGGGCGATTTTATGTACTACCTCGATGGGTCGGGCTTCCTGCATATTGACGTCATCAATTCAGCAGACGGTTCCTTTGCAGAATCCTTATTGCAGAATCCGGTGCAAGCCTCAGCCTCAAACACCAGTACAAACGTCGGCGTAATCGATCCCACGGGGCGATTTATCTACGTCATCAGCAATGGCGACAACACTGTTCAGCCGCCTATCCCTCCGTCCATTTACGGGTTCAAGATCACCCAGACTGCCGACAAAACGGATCCCGCGAACGGAACGCTCAGCACGCTTTCTCCTACTTTCAATCCGTATACCGACGCAACGCTGAACAACCCGAGCTGGATCATGACGGACCGCGCGGGCAAGTACGTCTACGTGGTCAACAGCGGCACAACAACTACCCCCGGAAATACCATCAGCGAATACAGCATCGGGGCAGATGGCACTCTGTCGCCACTCTCCACTCCGACTATTGCAACCGGCAATTTCCCTGAATTTGGGACAACGGATGTGAACGGGCATCTCTATGTCGCGAACGAGGGGCCGCCGCAATCCGTTTCCAGCTACAGCATCGACAGCGCTACGGGCAAACTCATCAGCGTTGGGGCAGACACTCCCATCACCGGCGCTACCTTTACAATCAACGTGATTACCGACCCGACGGGGAAGTATTTGTACGTCCTCGACTCAACTACCGGCCCGCCGCCGCCTGGCGCTCCTCTTAGTCAGGTATTTGCCTTTAACCTGAATCCCGCTACTGGTGTGATCGGCTCGCAGATTGGCACTCCCCTACTGACCGGCAACAGCCCCACAGGGATGGCCATCGACCCGACTGGTGTTTTGTTGGCTATTGACAACAACTTTGACAACACCATTTCACTTTTCACTATCGGTTCAACCACGCCTGGTGGCTTGACACCTGCCACGCCGCCTACCGTGGCGACCGATAACCAACCCCTGTTCGTGGTGTTCTACACGGCCCTCTCGGGCCAGTAGTCTCGAGCGGAAAAAACTAAGGGGGGTGGCTTTGGCCACCCCCTTCTTTTTTTGCCTGCTAGAGATCACGCCTGTTCGAACTGCGTGTTCGGCAGGAAAGTACTTCGTTCTGAATCGCAGATTTGGATTTGAAAAAGAACGATTGGCCGGGCGCGGCTTATTCGCCGTAGGGAACCCAGATGTTTTTCACTTGGTGGGAATGTTCGAGGTACCAGCGGCCTTCGCTTTGCGGATTGGCGAAGAAATCGATGTGGCGGCCCTCGTTCGTCCAGACTTGCTTCAAGTTGCCCGCAGAAAGCGCTTTCGCGGTGGCGCACATTTCGGCATCGCCGTAGCACCAGATGCCGTCGAGGTCATCGTGCTCTGCCAGCACTTTCAATAGTTCTGTCGCGCGCCCCGCGACGATGTTGACGACTCCTCCGGGGAGGTCGCTGGTTTCAAAAACCTGGTAAAGGTCTCCGGTGATCAGCGGGTAGAATTCGGAAGGCACAGCGACAACCGTGTTCCCAGCGGTGATTAACGGAAGGACCAAGGTAAAGAAACCGAGCAGTGGCATTTCCGCGGGGCAGATTACGCCAACGGTTCCAACTGCTTCGTTCATGGCAATGGAAACGTTGCGCATCGGGGGATTGTGCACCGCGCCGTCAAACTTGTCCGCCCAGCCCGCATAGGAAAAGAGCCGTTCGACGCTGCGCTGCACTTCTTCCGCGGCTTGCTTTTTCCCGACTGCTGCGGCGAGCCTGGCGGTGATCTCCTCGCTGCGCTGCGAGAGATTTTCCGCGATGTAATAGAGGACCTGCGCGCGGTTGTGTGCCGTGGCCCGGCCCCAGTCTTCTGCTTTGCGCGCTGCTTCCACTGCGTTGCGGACGTCCTTGCGGTTGCCCAGCGGCGATTCGCCCAGTAACTCGCCCTTTTTCCCCCGGATTTCGATGCTGTAGCCGGAGTCCGGCCGCACCTGCTTCCCGCCGATGTAGAGTTTCACCGTGCGGTCGATGCCGGGGTTCGCCACTTCCGCGTGATCTTTTTTACCCGCGCCGCTTTTCTTCAACGCCGGCGCTTTGCGGAACCAGGCAGGTTCCAGATATTCCAACAGGCCTTCGCGGCCGCCTTCGCGCCCGTAACCGCTTTCGCGATAGCCGCCAAATCCGCAGGCCGCGTCAAAGAGGTTCGTGCTGTTTACCCACACCACACCGGCTTTCAATTGAGCGGATACGTGCAGCGCCACGTTGATGCTTTCGCTCCAGACGCTTGCGGCCAGGCCGTACGCGGTGTTGTTTGCCAGCTCCACGGCTTCGCGCGGCGTGCGGAAGGTCATGGCAGCGAGCACGGGCCCGAAAATTTCCTGCTGCGCCACAATCGATGTCGGATGCACGTTGCTCAGGAGGGTTGGTTTGTAATACAGGCCGCGCGTGGGCATCAGCACTTCCGGCTGCCAGCAGGTGGCGCCTTCCGCGATTCCCTGCTTCACCAGCCGGTCGATGCGGTCCAGCTGCACGCGGGCCACGATTGCACCGATATCGATTGATTTGTCGAGCGGCGCCCCGACCCGCAGGGTGCTCATGCGCGCCTGCAGCTTGTGGGTCATTTTTTCGGCGATACTTTCCTGCATCAGCAGCCGGGAGCCCGCGCAGCAGACCTGACCCTGGTTGAACCAGATTCCGTCGACAAGTCCTTCGACCGCGCCGTCGAAGTCTGCATCTTCAAAAATGATGAATGGGGATTTGCCGCCGAGCTCGAGGGAAAGTTTCTTGTGCGTTGCTGCGGTGGCTTTTCGGATGGCGCGCCCGACTTCCGTGGAGCCGGTGAAGGCGATCTTGTCGACGTCGGAATGCTTCACCAAGGCTTCGCCCGTGGCGCCGTCGCCTGTGACGATATTGACGACGCCCTTTGGCAATCCGACTTCGTTGCAGATTTCCGCGAACGCCAGGGCGGTCAGCGGCGTATATTCCGCCGGCTTCAAAACCACGGTATTCCCCGTGGCCAGCGCCGGAGCGATCTTCCACGCGAGCATCAGCAGCGGAAAATTCCAGGGAATGATCTGCCCGACTACTCCGCAAGCGGTGTAACCCGGAAATTCCTGGTCCAGGAGTTGCGCCCAGCCGGCGTGATGATAAAAATGCCGCGCCACCAGCGGGATATCAATGTCGCGGCTCTCGCGGATGGGCTTGCCGTTGTCCAGCGTTTCCAGAACCGCGAGGCGCCGCGAATGCTTCTGTACCTGCCGGGCGAGCGCGTACAAAAACCGGGCCCGCGCGTGGGGCGTCAGCTTCTGCCATCCGGGGAGAGCTTTTCGCGCGGCTTTCACCGCCGCATCCACGTCCGCTGAGCTGCCTTGCGCCACTTCCGCCAGCAGAGTTCCGGCCGAGGGATCCGCCGTCTCAAAATATTTTCCTTCCGCGGGAGCCCGCCACGCGCCGTCAATAAAATGGCCAAACTTCCGGTTATGGCGGTCCAGCCACACCAGCGACTCCTTCGGATCCTCCGGGGCCGGGCCATATTCCATTGTTCTGAATTTTTCGACGACGCTCATTTCGCTTATCCGCTCCTTCAAATTCGCGAAGGAATTCCGCTGGAACTTTTAGGCCTGGGCTTCCTTCGCCTTCTTCTCGCGCATCGACTCAATGCGCTTCAAGATGAACTTCAGCCGCTCGCGCCCCCATTTTGTTCCCGTGGCCACTTTTTCGACATCCAGGAACACTTCCGGGTCGCCGAGTTTTTCGCGCAGCTCCGTCAGGAAGGGATAGACCTTTGCGAGGATGAAGAACATCTCTCCGCTGCAAGCCGGGCGCAGGAACAGATCTTCGTCCACAAGCCCCTGACGGACCAGCGCCGCGGCCATTCCCCAGTAACTTGCGCCCTGGCGGAGCCAGTTGTTCTCCTGCGAGCCCATGGCATTGGCCACTTTCAGAAAGTCGTCCGCATTGAGAGGCGCAAATGTCCACAGCCACCAGTCTCGCGCTTTGCGCAATTCCGGTTCCCGCCGCAGCTCATATAGTTTCAGGATCAGCTCCGCGTCTTTCGAACTCGCTTTTTTCCCCATCGATGTTCCGCCTCATGTAGCACAGCGATTCTTCGCTGTGCTCTTCACATTTTCATATTTCTACTACGCGATCGGATGCCGGTATTCCGCGGAATACCGTCCGGTCGCGTGAAATTCCAGTTGCCGTTCGATATCGGCGAGCATTCCGCTGGCGCCAAACCGGAACAGATGCGCATCCAGCCAACTGTTCCCCAGCTCCTCTTTCATTAATGCGAGCCACTCCAGCGATTGCTTTGCCGTTCGAATGCCGCCGGCGGGCTTGAAACCCACGGCCATTCCGGTTTCTTCGGCATATTCGCGGATCGCCCGGGTCATGACGATGCCCACCGGCAAAACGGCGTTTACTGCTTCTTTCCCAGTGGATGTTTTGATGAAATCCGCGCCGGCCATCATCGCCACCATGCTGGCCCGCGCCACATTGCGCAGGGTCAGCAAATCTCCGGTTCCCAAAATCACTTTCAGGTGGGCGGGGCCGCAGGCGTCCTTGAAGGCCACGATTTCGTCGTAGAGTTTCTGCCACTTCGCGCCAAAGACGTGCGCGCGCGTGATGACTACGTCGATCTCCTGGGCGCCGGCTTCGACGGAACGACGGATTTCCGCGATGCGTTCCTCCAGCGGCGAAAGGCCGGCCGGGAAACCAGTTGAAACCGCGGCCACGGGAATGTTCGTGCCTTCGAGAGCGCGCCGCGCGGTCTCCACAAATAGGTGGTAGACGCAGACTGCACCCACGTGCAGTTGCAACTCTTCGATGCCCAGCTTTTCCACAATTTCCTGCTGGATTGGCTGCCGCGCCTTGGCGCACAGGCGCCGCACGCGCTCATCCGTATCGTCGCCACTTAGCGTGGTCAGATCCATGCAGGAGATCGCCCTCAGCAGCCACGCGATTTGCCAGTCTTTCTTCACCGTGCGTCGCGTCCCGATCGTGGCCGCCCGCCGCTCCACAGCGCTTAGATTTACGCGGACGCTCTCCACCCAGTCCAGATTGAGCGAGGTCCCGCGATTCGCGCCGAGCGGAGTACCCTGCAGCGTGGCGATCGCCGTCGCCGCGGAATTCTCGCTGACAATCCGGGTTCCCTGCCGGTCCGTGATCTCTAATTTAGGCCGTCTTTGCGTGTCCATGCCCTGTCTCCACAAACCCGCGCTACCTTTGAATGCTAATTGCTTAGGATACCACCGGGCCTAGTTTCCGGTACATTAACGCTCGCTAATAGACTCCGGGAATCAGCCGCGAGGTTCTGGCACGATAGGCGTCGTACTCTTCGCCAAACTGAGAGCGCAGGAGCCTTTCTTCCGAATTCATTCGCGCGACCAGCGGCACCAGAGTTACGGCGGTGAGTATCACACCGATCCACGAGCGAAAGGCCAGCGCCCAGCCCAAGGAATTGAGGAGCAGCCCCAAATAGCTGGGGTTGCGAATGACGCGGTAGATGCCGCCGGTGACAAGCGTGTGGCCGGGCTGGATGGCAACCAGGCCGCTGAACCGGTTGCCAAGCACATAGACCGGCCAAAGCCGCAACGCGCCTCCCACCGTATAGAGAGCCACACCCACCCAGCGAATCGCATCGCCGTCGATGATCCAGAAATTCCTGCGGTCTGAGTAGGCTGGAAGCCAGGCGCCGAGCAGCCCGATGATTCCAAATGCCGCAAGCACCCAGCGGTTGCCGCGATCCTCTCGTTCACCGGAGCTGATGTTGCCTCCGGCAAAGAACGCCGCCACGACCATTGCCGCGGACACCACGCCGAGCGCTACAAGGGAAGGGTGGGCGAAGAAAGCCGCCACTCCGCCCCAGCCGAGGACTGCCAGCGCAAAATAAATCCCGGTGCCAACCACCAGAAACAGCAATCTTGTCAGTGCTTTCATGCTCGCCGGCCCGCTTCCCGTGCCTTAATTCCCTGCCGGGTTCTTCGCGTTGGGCGTGGGCCGGGACAGGAGGTCCACGTACTCTTTATAAAACTTCTGCTTGTCGAGGTCATCCTGCACTTCGACGAGCACTTCGCCAAGCCCGGGCTGGAGCCCCGGCGTCCAGGCCAGAGTGTTGCCGTATCCCGCGCCGTGATCGACATCGATATCCATATAGAGCTTCCGCCATTTTGTAATGATGCCTGGGTCGAGCCACGCAACCGCGGCCAGTTCATCCCACAAGTAGCCGGGTTCGGCGTATTTCGCGACATATTGCGCGGCGGGTTCCGTGCTTTTCCGGACCTGCTCGATCAGGCTTTTTTCCATGTGGGTCTTTACCGAAATGTCCACCGTGGTCAGAACTGCGCGGGGCCATTTTGCGTGCAGGACCGCGTGCGTCGCCTCAGGGTCCATCCAGAAATTGAATTCCCGCGTGGGGGTCAGGGAGAATTCCGGATCGTCCGTCTGTGGATTGATGCTGCCGCCCATCATGATCAGCTCTTTGGTTAGCGAGGGAAATTCGGGGTCAAGCCCAATCGCCAGTGCCAGGTCCGTCATCGGCCCGGCGGCGTAAATCGTGACGTCGTGCGGATACTTTCGCACCATCCGGACCATGAAATGCGCGGCATCCTCGTTGGTCGCCTTGATGGTGGGATTTCCTTCTTTCATGGGAGGAATTTCCGCGGGGCCGTGTACTTTTCCTCCCGGGCCAAAATTCCACGCGCCCTGATAGACGACCTTGCCGTGGATTGTTTCCCACTTTGCGATGTACTCCTTGCTGCTTACGAGCGGGAATACGGCGCCGGGTAGCACGGGAATGTCGCGACGGCCGATGATTTCCATCAGGCGCAGAGTGTGCTGGACTTCTTCATCGCGCCAGGCGTCGCCTGTCACGACAGTAATGCCCAGCACTTCCGTCTCCGGTGAATTCACTAGTGCCAGAATCGCCTGCATGTCCGTGCCGCCCGGGCCCGCTGCGTCCTGATCAATAATCACTTTTTTCTTGGATTGCGCGTTCAGGCTTAAAGCGCAACTCAGAATTACAAATGCAAACGCGCAAATCCTTGCCAGCAATTTCATGAAGTAATTCCTTTCGGGGTATGAAACAAAAATCGGGATACCTGCCTAATACATGATGGTCTGGGTCAAATGATGCGGCCAGGTGGTCGTGTGATAGTGCGTCCAGAGCCGCGCATCCACCTGCGGAATGATGATCTGCAGGTTCGCCGGGCGCAATTTGTTGATTTCGTCGGCCATCAGGGCCGTTGAATAGAGGCAATGCGCGCGGAGTTCAATTTCCCAACGCGAGTCGCGCGGGATGAGCTGATAGGTATTGATCGCATGCTCCAGCTCTTTCGAATAGCTGGTGATACCCATCAGCCGCAGTGCGACGGGCACGATGTAATCGGCGAAGGCGGTCATCTTCTGGGGATCGTCCAGCCGGAACTTGCCCGCTTTGTGGAGCGTGGCATACAGCATCCAGATGCCTAACTGCGGCAGCTTGTAAAACTTGATTTCATGGCCGTCCAGCATGCTGATGTCTTTAAATCGCGGGAACTCTTTCACCAGCCGGTCGATCAGGCCGTTGCCATTGTCGTAAAGCTTCGGCGAGCACGAGTGGGCAAATTTGTGAAACTTTCCGTCATACTTTTCCGCGAGCACTTTGCCGACTTCATGCAGAACGGCCAGCTTTTCATCGAGCATGGGCATTTCAATGTTGCCCTCGAAGACCTTGTTGAGCTCGGGCCGGGTAATCTTTGCCAGAAACTTGCCGTCGAGAAAGGGCACGCCGTTGTCCATCGCCCGCTTGATGCAGGCAAACTCGGCTTCGGAATCCGACCAGTGCTGGCCGGCGAAATCCACCTGGAACTTTTCGTGTTTGGCAAAATCTGTGAAGGCCGTGTCGATCGAATCGGCCACCATGACGAAATCAACGGCTACATCCGGATCGCCCTGGCTTAGGCCGAAGGGCAACGCATACTCCGGCATCGGCAACTCTTCGTAGGCCATCCACGACGCCACTTCCACGACCTTGTCGTAATTCGTGCGCACATCGCACGAACTTTCGATCGCGTAGCGCAGGCTATCCAGTACCGGGCTTCCAATGTCTTTTGGCCAGTGCATAGTCCCCGTCGAAAGGGCGCGTCCGGGATTTTCCAGAACGGCCGGAAGAAAAGCAAAAGGTGTGAGTTGCGAAACAGCGGCGGATTGCCCGAGGAATCCGAGGAACTTCCGCCGCTTCAAGAACTTTGATCCGGATAATTCTTTCGTGCTGCCTGGCCTGCCATCGGAAACCAGAAAAAACCTCCCCGTGCTGCGGGATTCTGCTACTTCCCTTGAATGCGGGTCACAAACATCTGGAGAAACTTTTCGGCATTCACCTCGGTGCAGACTTTTGCGTTCGGTTCGACTTTGTCGATGCCTTCGATGACGTAGCGGTCGCCATCCGGAAAATGATGGAGCACGTTGCGCTCGTTGGCGCCGCGCCGGTTCGCCACCGTTTCGCCTCGTGTGAATTCGCCGCGCGTCTCGACGTCGACGTGCATCGCGGGAGCCTTCACCAGGGCGCTGTCGATTGCCACGCCAACCGCCAGGGGGTCGTACATGGGAGTGCCGGATTCGCCGAATTTTTCGCTCAGCCCGATCAGAAAATCCGCGACCTTGTAGATGAAATCGCTCTCCGGGCCCGGATTCTTTTTGAGGGCTTCGATGTGCTTGCGCGTCAGCAGCGTCTTGTCGCCCACATCGAGCCCGACCATGGTCAGCGGCCAGCCGGCCTGAAACACAATCTGCGCGGCTTCCGGGTCGTTTGCGATGTTGGCCTCCGCCGCGGCGTTCACGTTGCCGCCGGTAATCGAGCCGCCCATGATGATGACTTCCTTGACCAGCGGAACGATGGACGGATCTTTTTCGATTGCCAGCGCGATATTCGTCAGCGGCCCGATCGGCACCAGAGTGATCTCATGCGGATTCGCGTGAATCATCTCGATAATCAAGTCCGGAGCCCAGCGTGGATCCTTTTTGCACTTGCTGGGCGGAAGTTCTACGTTCGCCAGGCCGTTTTGCCCGTGCCAGAATTCCGCCGTGACCAATTTCTGAAATAGAGGATGCTGGGCACCGCCGGCGACGATAATGTCGCAGCGATTGGCGAGCGAGACCATGCGCAACGCGTTCTCCAGTCCCTGTGCCGCTGTCACGTTGCCGGGCACCACCGTCAGGGCTCGCACGTCGAATTCGGGGGAGTTCAACGCCAGCATAATGGCCATGGCGTCGTCCGTCCCCGGGTCTGTATCGATGATGACCTTGCGCGGTCCGGCGAAAGCCGCCGCGGCAAACGCAGCCGTCAACAAAAGTGCAAAACCAACTCGTCTGATTCGAACCATCACGCAACTCCCAATGCCGCTGTCTTCTCTTCGTCCTTTGCTTCCCTGCTTTTTAGGATTTCGCCACGATAATCAGCGCCAAGCCGATCAAAAAGCAGGCAAACATCGCGGCGATATAGTTGTTGGTGCCTTTCGGTGCGTCGCGGAATTCTTTCCAGATAAAGACGCCCCAGAACGCCGCTACCATTGTCGCGCCCTGGCCGAGGCCGTACGAGATAGCAAAACCCGCGCGGCCCGCGGCGATAATGTTGAAAGACATCCCGACACCCCAAATGATTCCGCCCAGGATTCCCGTGAGGTGCGTCCCCATTCCGCCTTTGAAATAATCTGCGAACGAGACCGGCGCGCCCACAAAAGGCTTCTTCATGATGAACGTGCCCAAAATAAAATTGCTGAGGAAGACGCCGATCGCAAAAACAAAAACCGCCGCATATGGCCCCAGTTTCCCCGGCTGCGGCACCGCAAAGTCCGGATACATTGCCGCAGCGACGAAGCGGTAAAAGAATCCCATGGTCACGCCGCACGCCAGCGAAAGGACAAGGCCCTTTGTGCTGACGCCTGCCGATCCGCCGGGAAGTTTCCGGTACGCCACGGCATCGAGGATGATCGCCAGGACCACCAGGAGGACGCCGCCGAACAGCAGCATCGCGTTGCCCTCGGGATGCTCCAGATAATTTACGAACACGCCCAGCACCAGCGCCAGCCCGATACCGACGGGAAACGCCACCGACATTCCGGCGATATCAATCGCGGCGACCAGCAGGATGTTGGCCAAGTTAAATATCGCTCCACCAATCAACGCCGATTGAATGCTGGCGTGGGAAGCTTGCTGCAGATCCGCGACGAATGCTCGACCACCGCTACCGTTGCTTCCGAGCGTCAGCCCGAGGGCAAGCGTCAGCAACAAGACGCCAATGGTGTAATCCCAATAGAAAAGTTCAAAGCGCCAGCCTTTTTTCGCCAGTTTCTGCGTGTTGGCCCAAGATCCCCAACAGAACATCGTAATCACGCAAAAAACCACTGCCCACACATAACTGTTCAAAACAAACATTTACGCTCCTTGAACTTCTTCTTCCCGCGAGAACTCCTCACCTCATCGGGTTGCGGCGCCGACTTGGGCGAGACTCCCTTGCCTTTGCGGGGAGAGGGAAAAAGCGCCCGCCACGGATGGCGGCCGCTACAAAGGCAAGAGGGCGGGGCAAGCCCCTCCCCTACAACCCCTGTGCTTTTCCGCCGCGCTTGGCCCACTCCGCTGTAAACTCTGCGCCTGTGGGAAACGACTTCTGCGTGCCCACCTTTGTCGTCGACATCCCGGCATACAGATTCGCCCGTGTCACGGCTTCTTTCTCCGGCAAACCCGCGCCGAGAAACACGGCGAAACTGCCGATGAAGGCGTCGCCAGCGCCGGTCGTATCCACGGGCGTCACCGTGAACGGAGCGATCAGTTCGCTGCCCTCCGGCGAAGCCAACAGCGCGCCCCGGCTGCCCAGAGTCAGAATCACCTTGCGGAAACCCTGCTGCAGCAGGGCTGCGGCGCACTTCTTCGCTTCTTCAATCGAATGCACCGCGATTCCTGTGATCACTTCCGCTTCTGTCTCGTTCGGAATGAAATAATCCGCCGCGCCCAGTTGCTTCGCGTCCACAGGCTGGGCTGGCGCGGGATTCACGATGCACCGGATATTGTTCTTCCTCGCAAACTGCACAGTGTACGCAATCGTCTCCATGGGGATCTCAAACTGGAGCACAATCGTGTCCACGCTGCGCAGAGCGTCGGTCGCCGCGTCCACATCGGCGGGCTCTAACGTATCGTTCGCGCCCTTGACCACGATGATGCGGTTTTGGCCGTTCGGCTCAACGAATATCGGCGCGACCCCGCTGGACACGCCATCCACAATTCGCACGTGTGTGGTATCGATTCCCAGCGACTTGAAATTCTTCACCGTGGCTTCGCCAAAGAGATCATTGCCCAGCTTCGCGACCATCACGACGTCGGCGCCGCACAAGCGCGCCGCCACGGCCTGGTTCGCGCCCTTGCCGCCGAAGCCCAAATCGAATTTCTGCCCGAAAATCGTTTCGCCCGGCCGGGGGAACCTGTCGCTGAACGTCGTCAAATCCACATTTGCGCTGCCCACCACCGCAATCCTGGGTACCTTGCTCATCCGCTTCCCTCACAGTATGTCGAACGCGGCAATATATCACGCCGCAACGCAGCCGCAACCTGCCAGCCGAGATATTCCTTCTGCCGCATGCTGCTCGTACGACAAAAGTTAAGTCCCTCTCATCAGCGACTCTTCCGGGTTACCTTCACATTCACGCCGGATCAGGAAGGGCAGATGATCTTCGGCCTCAGTCTCAAAGTCATTTTCGATAAGAAAAAATTGCCTGCTCTGAAACCCGGCGCAATGTCAAATATGGTGTCCAAGTAGAGATACTTAAATAAACACGACGGCCACTGGCATCCCGACCTGATATTTTTCGTCTCCCCAACGGACGCTGCAACCTGGGGTGCAAATGCGCAGGGGTCTCCGATTTCGGCGGGGCACGTCCCCGAAGGACGGCTGACCATAATCCTGATTCGGTACCCGAGTGGTCGGACGGCACGGGCTGACCCCACGCCGTTTCCCGCTTCAGAGCACCGACGCCCCGGTGCCATGAGCAGCTACAGACTGCTGATCGGCTCGACCTCGATGCGCACTCGCAGCGACCGGGTGGTAGCGTAAACCTTGCCAAAAAGGCCTGAACTATGGGGGAGCATGAGTTTGCCGGTCTCCGGTTTACGTGTGTCAAGAACACGCGGCGACCAAACGCATACAAGGTAATACACTCCGGAGGCAGGTAGATCCCCCACAACGTCGCTAGTAAAGCGGGAAGCCCTAGTGTGTGTGGTTGAGAGCTCGATGAAGTATCGTTGCGTCTTGCCCTTCTCAAGCGGGGATGGTCCCCAACCGTGGCCCATGCACATCGGCTCAATAGGAATCGTCTGCAAGACGTTATGTTGCGAATCCTGAATCTCCAAGGTCGGCGGTTCCTTACACTCTCCCTGAGCAAGCGGCATCGACGCATCCACGTTCTCCCAGCGAAGATGCAATGGAATCCGATCACCCATATTAAAGCTTGCGCGGTCTACGGAGAGACCTGCGCGAATTCCTTCGACAGGATCGCCCCAGTTTGGCGCGAGCGTGTCGACATCGAGCACGTTAAAGTGTGTTGCAACCGTCAGAAAGACGGGATCCACGCCGGGTGTGGCGGCCGTTCTCCACTCGATATGCGTAACATTTGCCAGATCGGCCGCGCTGATGTCTGCGTCTACCCCAACCTGCCCGCCTGCTATCTGGCATCTTCGCTGACGGTCTTTTCTCCAGGGGGGCCATGCCCGCTCTGTGTCCTCTTTGAGTTGTTCTGGGGTGTACGACGGCAGCAAAATAGAACCCGCTGTAAATAATGGTTCGAGCCGCGTCCCGATTAAGGCTCCTTGCCGGACACTGTAAAGGCTCGCGCAACTTGTCGGGTGTACCGCAACGTTTATCGGCCGAGTCACTTCCACATGTAACGCCGCCTTCTCATCGCTATAGACAACCCCCGGCGTGGCAGATACGCGCAACGTTCCATCCCCAACTTCTCCGATAATTGGTGAATTCCCCTCATCTCGATAGCCGGCGCTCTTCACCTGGGAACAGATGTGCAGAGGCCATTCAGACGGGATAAAGAGATAGCCGGTCGGTCTCGCCCAACCGACAGAGAAAACAACCCAATCGGCCCATTGGCAGGAATCCCCGGTCGACGCCCACTGCAGGTCTAGCGCGCCTCGTTCGCCCGGCGCGAGTAAAATCTGGTTTCCAGGCTGCTTCTCCGCCACGGGCGATGGGTTGCCCTTTCCGTCGCACAGCCAGCAGCCCGCGACATTCATGCTATGTCCGTCGACTGCGAAGGATGGACTCGCCTCTCCTCGAAGACGGCATGCTGCCTTGCCTTTGTTTTGGAAATGCAACGAGACTATTTGTTCTCCGGTAGGCAAGTTCGCAAAGGTGAAGGACCCATCGATCAAATCAGGATCACACAGAGGGGACTCTCCGTGCTCATCCCTCACGGCTTGGGGAGCTTCCTTGGTAGATAAATTCTGAGCAATTCCTGTTGCTACTGTGAGCCCTCCAAAGGACAAGGAGAGTAGGCACAATCGATTCAGATACGCGGTACTCATGCCCCGGAGTATATCGCAGCTTCATATCCCGAAAATGCCAGTTAGCAGCCCTGCTAATTCGAGTCGAGTAGTCAAATTAGATAGTTAGGGCAGACCTAGACTTCAGTCATAATCGGATACTGCGGTTCCATTCTCCCGCGCCTTGCGTTGACGCACCATCACCCCGATGTTAGTCTCGCAAACGCCTTCAATCGCATGCGCGCCGTTGATCTGATCCGAAAAAAACGGGATTCCGGGGAACACTCCCGAGAGGAAATCGACTACCTGATTTCCGCGTACACCCGTGACGAAATTCCCGATTATCAGATGGCCGCCTGGCTGATGGCCAGCTGGATTCGCGGCCTTTCCCGCGCGGAACTCGCCGCGCTTACCGAGGCCATGCTGCACTCCGGCGAAGTGGTCGATCACAGCTATCTGCCCGTCAAGAAAGTGGACAAGCATTCGACCGGCGGGGTTGGCGATAAGACTTCTCTCATCCTTGCGCCTATCGTTGCGGCGGGCGGCCTCGCCGTCCCAATGATCAGCGGCCGCGGGCTCGGCCATACAGGCGGAACACTCGACAAGCTTGAGGCTATCCCCGGGTTCAACACTTTTCTGGCTCTTACCGATTTCAAGCGCGTTCTCCGCGAATGCGGCATGGCCCTGATCGGCCAGACTGCCGAAATCGCTCCGGCGGACAAGAAAATCTACGCGTTGCGCGATGCGACTTCCACGGTTGAGAACATCGGCCTGATCTGCGCCTCGATCATGAGCAAAAAGCTCGCGGAAGGGATTGACGCGCTGGTCCTGGACGTCAAAACCGGCTCCGGTGCCTTCATGAGCGAGGAAGAAGACGCCATCGCCCTGGCCGAAGTGATGGTCGACACCGCCAAACGGATGGGCAAGAAATGCGTAGCGCTGATCACCGACATGGGCCAGCCGCTGGGACAGTTCGCAGGACACTCCAACGAAGTCGTCGAGTCCATCGAAATCCTGAAAGGCCATGGCGCCGCCGATCTCCGAGACCTCAGCCTGGAACTTTCCGCGTGGATGTTTTATCTGGGCGAGCGCACGAAAACTCTCGATGAAGGCCGCGCCCTTGCCGCCGAAATGGTCGCCTCCGGGAAAGCGCTGGAAAAATTCCGCGATTGCATCCGACTGCAGGGCGGGAACCCCCGCGTGATCGATGACGTTTCACTTCTGCCCGCAGCACGCGGCCGTGCCGAAGTAAAATCCGCGTCGAGCGGTTTTCTGACCGACATCAATTGCCTTAATCTCGGCGTTGCCCTTGCAATGCTCGGCGGCGGCCGCGAAAAAAAAGAGCAGAATGTCGATCACGCCGTGGGCCTGGAATTCCACAAACGCATAGGCGACCCGGTCAAATCGGGCGAAACACTGGTGACTATCTCCTACAACGCCGATGCCCAGCTGCAAGCCGCGCAAAAAATGATTGAAGCAAGCTATCAAATTGGTGATAAAAAGCCTGCAGCGCGTCCATTGATTCGCCGGATCATCGGCGGCGCCTGATTCGGCATCGTTCGCTCGGCAGTTTCCAGGCGGTCGTCGTCCAAAGGAGTCCTCATGGGAAGATTCGCAGGCGTGCTGGGCATGATCGTTCTCGTCGGGCTGGCGTACCTCTTCTCCACCGCGCGCAAGGAGATCAAGCTCAAGACAGTCCTGTGGGGCCTCGGCCTGCAACTCGCCTTCGGCGTCTTCGTGCTGAAATTTGCGGTGGGCCGCCTTATCTTTCAAGCCGCAGGTGACGCGGTTAACAAGCTCCTCAGCTTCGCCTTTAATGGCTCTGAATTCGTCTTTGGCCCGCTCGGCGCGCGAGGCTCCTCGATCGGCTTCATCTTTGCTTTTCAGGTTCTGCCTACCATCATTTTCATCGCCGCGGTTTTCGCGTTTCTTTATCACATCGGTGTGATGCAGCTCTTTATCCGGGCCTTCGCCTGGGTGATGACGCGCGTCATGGGCGCCAGCGGCGCAGAATCACTAGACATCGCCGCCAGCATCTTCATGGGACAAACCGAAGCCCCGCTCACCATCCGGCCGTTCCTCAGCAAGCTCACCAAGTCTGAACTGATGTGCGTGATGACCTGCGGCATGGCCCACGTCTCCGGTGGAATCATGGCCGCCTACATCGCCTCCGGCGTCGAAGCCAAGCACCTGCTCACGGCGGTCATCATGACCGCTCCCGGCACGCTGCTGATGGCCAAGATGCTGGTGCCGGAAACGGAGCAGCCTTTGACCGCCGGGCGCGTGCAGATGCCGGATATGGAAAAAGAAGCCAACTTCCTGGGGGCCATTTCCCGCGGCACATCCGACGGCCTGCAGCTCGCCATCAACGTCGCCGCCATGCTGATTTCTTTCATCGCCTTGCTGGCGCTGGTTGACTATCTCGTCGGTGGCGCGCACAACTGGCTCTTCGCTCACCATTTTCCGTGGTTCCCGGAAAGCCTCGAGCAATTCTTCGGCTGGATTTTTTCTCCCATCGCCTGGCTGATTGGCATCCCTTGGAAAGACGCCTCGACAATCGGCTATCTGCTTGGGACGCGCATGTCGATCAACGAAGTCGTCGCTTTCGCCAAGCTCGGGCAATTGAAGGGCACGCTCGATCCGCGATCGTTCACGATCGCCACCTTTGCGCTTTGCGGTTTTGCCAACTTCAGCTCCATCGGGATTCAAATTGGCGGCATCGGAGCGCTTGCTCCAGAACAGCGCGGCCAGCTTGCCCGATTCGGCATCCGCGCGATGCTTGCCGGGACGATGGCTAACCTGATGTCCGCCTGCATTGTCGGGATCCTTACGTGAGCATTTTTGGAGGGAAAAAGGCGCCCGCCTCGGACCCCTCGACTACGCTCAGGGCAAGAGGCGGCCGCTACAAAGGCGAGGCGAACCCAAGAGGGAGGGGCAAGCCCCTCCCCTACAAAGGCAATCGGAGCCACCTGAAGGTGGCCGCTACGGGTCGAACGGTGAAGGTATTGTATGCGTCATAGAAGCTCGGTACCTGCAAAACCAAATCCGGAATTCGCTCGGGCCGAAGCGGCTGCGCGTTATGTTCAGAAAGAAACTGAGCTGCGTCCGAAAATCGCTTTGGTGCTTGGATCCGGCCTCGGCGCGTTCGCCGATGAATTTGCGGGCGCGACGCGCATCCCTTATGTAAAGATCCCGCACTTCCCGCGGTCGACTGCCATTGGCCACGCCGGGCAACTGGTGATCGGCAAAGTGGATGGCATCGAGGTTGCGGGCATGCAGGGCCGCGTCCATCTCTATGAAGGCTACTCGGCGCAGGAAGTCGCTTTTCCCATTCGGGTGTTTTCACGGCTCGGCGTCAAAGCCGTGATCCTGACCAACGCCGCCGGCGGAATAAAAAAAGAATTCATGCAGGGCCGCCTGGTCGTCATCAGCGACCATATCAATCTGCAAGGGGCGAACCCGCTCTCCGGACCCAATGCCGATAAATTCGGGCCGCGCTTCCCGGACATGACCAACGCTTACGATAAGAAATTCCGCGAACTCGCGCTTGCGGCGGGACGCCGCCTGGGGATCGATCTTGGCGAAGGAGTCTATGCCGCCCTGGCCGGCCCCAGCTACGAAACGCCCGCGGAGATCCGCTACCTTCGCTCGATTGGCGCCGATCTTGTGGGCATGTCCACCGTTCCCGAAGTTATCGCGGCGCGCCACTCTGGTATTCGGGCCCTGGGCATCTCCTGCGTCACGAACGCCGCCGCGGGCGTTCTGGACCAACCGCTTGACCACAACGAAGTGCTCGAAACCGCGGAGCGCGTGAAGTCGCAGTTCATCGGCCTGTTGCGCGCCGTGATTCCACAGATTACTTCTTCACTCTGAACGTTTGAGCCTCTTGAACTGTTAAACTCATAGACTCTCTGGAGGTTCCCTTGTCCGAACACGACATCCTTATCGCGGCCGCAACGAAGGGCCGCGAAAATGCGCACGCCAAATTTTCCAATTTCAAGGTTGGCGCGGCGCTGCACTCGCCTTCCGGAAAAATATTCACCGGCTGCAACGTCGAGAACGCCACCTATGGACTGACACTTTGCGCAGAGCGCGTTGCGATCTTTAAGGCTGTCAGCGAAGGCGAGAGGCGGTTCGATTCGATTGCCGTGGTCACCGACACCGATACGCTTACGCCTCCCTGCGGAGCCTGCCGGCAGATCATCTGGGAATTTTGTGGGGACATTCCGGTGGTGCTTGCAAACCTCACGGGCAAAGTCGAAGTGCTCCGCATGGGCCAGCTCTTTCCGAAACCGTTCGACTCCTCTAATCTGTAGCTCACTCCTTCAGGGGTGAGGCTTTCCATAGCCCCGGCAAAATTGCCTATGCGTAGTGGAAACCCTCGGCCTGAAGGCCCGAGCTACAGATCGGACAAGGACAGGTTCATGAATCCATCACGCGCGGTTCGAAACCAGTTTCTATTCCTCGCAGCGTACTTGCTGTTTTCTTCCGCTGCGATTGCGCAGGATGCGGCTAAGCAGGCGGTAAACGTAGACCTTGTCGTCAAAGGCGCAACCATCGTCACGATGGACGGCAACCGCCGCGTGCTCGAGAACGGCTTTCTTGCGATCCGGGGTGACGAAATCATCGCCATTGGGTCTGACTCCACCGCTGCGTTTCCCAAGGGCATTACCGCTAAACAAACCATCGACGCTAGCGGCAAGCTGGTCATCCCTGGGCTCATCAACGGGCACACGCACATTCCGATGGTGCTGATGCGCGGGCTGAAGGACGACGTCACGCTGGATGACTGGCTGCGCAAATTTATTTTCCCCGCGGAGGCCCGCAATGTTACGGAAGACTACGTGCGCTGGGGCTCGCGCCTGGCGCTGGCCGAAATGATTCGCAGCGGCACCACTACGTTTGCCGACATGTACTATTTCGAGGACGCTGAAGCCGATGAGACCAAAGCCGCCGGACTGCGCGGCGTTCTTGGCGAGACCTGGATCGATTTTCCCGTTCCCGACAACAAAAACGTGGCTGAAATGGCCGCATACACCGAGAAATTTCTGAAGAAATGGCAAGGCGATCCACTGATTCACGCTGCCGTGGCTCCGCATTCCATCTACACTTGTTCGGAAAAGACTTTGCGTGAGGCCGCCGTGATGGCGCGGAAATATCATGCGCCGCTGCTGATCCACGTATCTGAAATGCGCAAAGAGTTCACCGACAGCATCGAGAAAAACGGCGCTACGCCGGTGCAGTATCTGGAACGCATCGAGTTCCTCGGGCCCGACGTTCTTGCCGCGCATTGCATCTGGGTTGACTACACGGATATGAAAATTCTTGCCGAGCGGCAGGTCGGCTGCGTGCACAATCCCTCGAGCAACATGATGCTGGCCAGCGGCGTGGCTCCCGTTGTGGACCAGAGGGCTGCGGGAATGCGCGTCGGACTCGGCACAGACGGCCCAGCCGGCAGCAACAACGACCTGAACATGATGGAAGAGATGGACCTTGCAGCGAAATTGCAAAAGACCTATCGCGTTGATCCGCGCGCGCTTGGCGCGAAGGGGGCGCTGGAAATGGCCACGATTGAAGGGGCCCGCGCGCTGCACATGGAAAAGCAGATCGGCTCGCTCGAAACTGGGAAGAAAGCCGATTTCGTCATTCTTACGCTCGACGTACCCAACGCCGTGCCGATGTATGACGTCTACTCCCAAATCGTATACGCCCTGAAGGCTAGCGAGGTTCAGACTGTCGTAGTCGGCGGCAAGACTCTGCTGAAAGAGGGCAAACTGCTGACCGTGGATGAAGCCGCCGCCATCGCCAAAGCGAAAGAGTATGGGAAAAGGGTTGCCACTTCCCTTCAGTAGGAGGGACGTGGCGTGCGAGAGACTCACTCCTTGCCTACTCTCGGCGGCAAGATTTCTTTCCCATTTTGGGTCCTATTTTTGTCTCGTCATTTGCCGCTAAGATTCGCCCTATCAAAATCTTGCACAGATTTTCCGAAACATCCGCTTGACACCGCCGCAATAGAGAAGTAATTTTCTTTCACTATTTCCCCCGTACTCAGAGCGTCGTTCGCGCCGCCGGGGACTTCAAAGAGGACTCGCAGCGGTTTTTTATCTTTCTGCCGCGAATCCAGGGTGCTTCAGTCCCGGTGTTGAAATCGAGAGAGTCGAGTCTCCTGATTTCTACCGCTCTATTGCAATGAGTCCAGGGTTCCTAAAAAAGGGGTATGCATGATGAGCAAGAGAATTCTTTTTGTCCTGATGATTTGCATGACTGCGCTGTGCTTCTCCCAGCTTGCGTACGGTCAGGCGATCGGCAGTTTTTCGGGCACGATCACCGATAAGTCCGGGTCCAGCATTGCCGGAGCTACCGTGACCGTGACCTCTCAGGGCACGGGCGCTATCCGCGACGCTAAGACCGATGACAGCGGGCACTACATCGTGAATTTGCTTCCGGTCGGTGTGTACACGATCCGCGTTCAGTTCCAGGGATTTCAGCCTGCCGAAGCCAAAGACTTGAAGCTGCAGATCGACGAATCGCGCGAACTCGATTTCAGTCTGAACCCCGCCTCCGTCTCCTCGAGCGTGGAGGTCGTGGCTGACGCCGTCGCAGTCACCACCACCAATCCAACTCTCGGTCAGGTCATCACTTCCCAGGAAGTCGCGCAGCTCCCTCTGAATGGGCGCGACTTCGTGCAGTTGGCCACTCTGACTCCGGGCACTACGCAGGAAACCAATCCGAACAGCTTCTTCAACGGTGGTCCCGCCAGCGAAGTTTCCGCCCGCGGCTCCTTCTCTCTTTCAGTCGGCGGCTCCCGCGCCAACAGCACGGACTGGCTCCTGGACGGGTTGGACAACAACGAGTTGACCGCCGGCGGCATTGCCATCCTTTCCTCTATCGATTCCATTCAGGAATTTAAAGTGCTTACCTACAACTATTCGGCGCAGTTCGGCACCCGTGCGGGACCAACGGTGCTGGTAACCACCAAGTCCGGCAGCAACAGCTTTCACGGCTCGCTCTTCGAATTTCTCCGAAATACTTCTCTTGATGCCAAAAGCTTCTTCGCCACCGAACCCGAAAAGTTCAACCTGAATCAGTATGGCGGCTCCATCGGCGGCCCCATCTTCAAGAACAAAACGTTCTTCTTTGTCGATGGCGAGCAGAAGTCACAACGCCACGGCATCGTGACTACCGGCCTGGTGCCGACTCAGGACATGCGCAACGGTGATTACACTCACGATGCCTTCGGACAGCTGCTCGCCCCGGGGTCCATCCTGAATCCCAACACATTCGGAGGGGCCGTCGATGCTCAAGGACATCCGACTAGTCTGCCGTTCCAGTGCGATGCTGCGGGAAATGCTGTCCCCGGAAATCCGGATGGAAGCCAGACACCTCAGCCAGGCGGTTCCATTTGCAATAAAATTCCCACCAACCTGACCAGCGGTATCGGACAGTCGCTCATCAACTTGTATCCGTTTCCGACTCCGAATGCCAACAACCCGGGTCTCGGCATTAACTTCATTAATGCCCCCGTACGCAAGCTGGACGAGACCAAATTCGATATCCGACTCGATCATACTTTTTCCTCGAAAGATATGGCGTTTGCGCGATTTAGCTACGACCAGGCGGTCTCCTATGTGCCAGGCGGCGGCGGAACCGATTCCTTTGCAGAGGCCAACGCGTTCGCCAGCAACCAGGGTATCCAAAATCATGCCCGTAACATTTCGATTTCCGAGACCCACATCTTCTCGCCCAATCTCGTCAACCAGGCCACCGGCGGCTACAACCGCATCTTTAACTACATAACTTCGCAAGGCACCAACAGTTGCAGCTCCGCCAAACTGGGCATTCCTGGCGCGAACCTGGATTGCAGCGGCGGAACCGGTCCTTGCGTAGGCAGCAGTTGCGGCTTGGTGTCCACTTCCCTGGATGGTGGATACTTTGCCCTCGGCGACCGCGGGTTTACCCCGTTTCAGGGGGGCACCAACGTCTTCGCCTTCAACGACTCCCTCGACATGATAATCGGTAAGCATGACATCAAAATGGGCGGCGACATCCGCGGTAACCAGATGAACGTTCGAACTCTTGGTTTCCAGGACGGCTTCTGGGTCATTGACGGCCAGTATACGGGAGATGCCACAGCGGACCTCCTGATGGGACTCGCGTTCCTTCGCATACATGACCAGAATTTCAACGGCGACGTCACCGGGCGTCGCTGGAGAATCTTCCGGCCCTACGTGCAAGACGACTGGCGCTTCAGCAAAGACCTCACCATAAACATTGGCTTGGCTTGGTCCATGGCCACACCTATCACGGAAGTAGATGGCAGGCAGGCCAACTTTATTCCCTCAACAGGCCAACTCATGATTCCGGGTCAGAACCTTGTCGGGCAATCGGCGGGGATTCACATGGATTGGAAGGCCTTTGAACCTCGTATCGGTTTGGCCTACAAACTATTCGGCAGCGACAAGACCGTCTTGCGCGCCGGCTACGCGATCTTCCACGACGCGGCCTGGAGCCAGGGCGCGCAAGGTTTGTGGCAAAACCCGCCGTTTGCGGCCGAGTCTTTTGGAGCTCGATTCTTCAATGGCTCCAAGTGCACGGTCGCGACCGCGATTTGTGCCACCACATTTGATCAACAACCAAACGTGGGCGCGGGCCAGTTTCTTGGCTTCGGCGACGGATTTCCGCTGATCACCACTCCGCCCACTCCCTCCACTTTCCAGGGCAACCTCAATTTCATGAACCCGGACCTCAAGCAAGGCGTAATGCAGCAGTTCAACTTCAACGTTGAACACCAACTTCCCGGCTCCGTCGTGCTGACGGTCGGCTATGCTGGCTCCCGTGCAGCCCATATCTTGAACTACGGCAACAACCTCAACCTCGGATCGCCGAGTGGTTGCGGTGTGATCCCCGGTTATACGCTCGGTTGCGGCCCCGGCGGCACGGCTTTCGCTCCTCCTTTTCCCGACTTCGAAACCATTTACAGCTTCAACGACTTTGGACGCGCCCACTACAATTCTCTTCAGATCAAGGCGGAAACCAAGAGCAGCCGCAACGGTTTGTACGCGCTCATCGGCTATACCTACTCGAGAGCGTATGACACCGGCTTCAGCGACGGCCTCGGCACCTCTTTGGGCGCCCCCTATTTCGGCCTGCCGATCTGGGGAAAAGCAGACTGGGCTCTCTCTCAGATCAACCTCAACAGCAACTTCACTGCCAGCGTGATCTATGACCTGCCGTTCGGCCGTGGTAAGAAGTATGGGAGCAACTGGAACCCTGCGATGAACGCGGCTCTTGGTGGCTGGCAGCTGAACGTCATCGAGCGGATCAGTTCCGGATTCCCGATCTTTCTCATTGACAGCAACAACCAGTCGGGAGTCTCCTTCAGCAACAATGGTAACTCCTTTAACCGTCCGGACCAGGTTTGCAATCCGAACCGCAATTTCCACCAGAGCCTCGGCGAATTCTTTAACACCAGCTGCTTCGCTCCTGCGCAGACCCTAACCATCGCTGGCGTAACCTACGGCACACTCGGCAACGCCAACCGCGCGCCCGTGAATGGCCCTGACTACGTCAACACGGACTTTTCCGTCGTCAAGCGCATTGCCTTGCCCTGGGAAAATATGGGACTCGACTTCCGCGCCGAAATCTTCAACCTCTTCAACCATGCTCAATTCGGCCTGCCGGGCGCGGATGTCAGCTCCCCCAGCCAATTCGGCAAAATCAGTTCCACCGTGAACAACCCGCGCCTCGTGCAGTTCGGGCTGAAGTTTACGTTCTAGGGACCGACTTGAAAACCAATTCTCTGTTCTACTTTCCTCGACCCACGGCGCAAGCCGTGGGTCGTTTCCTTTTGGGCGGGGCTCTTGCGCTGCTCATGATTGCTTCCGGTGCTTCCGGGCAGACTCGACGCAAGGTCATCATCAATCAGGATTGTTCGGGGCCCGGCGGGAGCAATATGCAGACGCTGGCGACGCTTATCCAGTCGCCGCAGGTTGAGGTGCTTGGGGTCACCATTGTTACCGGCAACCAGTGGCGAGATGAGGAGGTGGTTCACGCGCTGCGGCTTTTGGAAGTCATGGGCCGCACGGACATCCCCGTGGTTCCGGGGGCGGTCTTTCCGCTGGTGCGCACTCGGGAAGAGGCGCAGCTTTGGCAGGAGCGCTATGGCAAGGCCGGGTACGCCGGGGCTTGGGACAGCCGCTGGTATCACGAGCCCTTCGTGGTGCCACCGCCAAAAGAAGGGCCGCCAACCACTAAGGCGTCAACGGAAGACGCGGCGCACTTCCTGATTCGGATGGTGCACAAATATCCACACGAGGTCACGATCTACGAGGGCGGGCCGATGACCAATCTGGCGCTGGCGCTGCGCATCGATCCGCAGTTCGCTGAACTGGCGCAGGAACTGGTCTTCATGGGCGGCAGCCTGAATCCCGCCACGGATAATCCGGAATTCGTGAACACGCCGCGGCACGAATTTAATTTCTGGATGGATCCGGAAGCCGCCGACGCGGTGCTTCACGCCAACTGGAGAAAAATCACCTGCACGCCGGTGGACATTTCGATTCGAACGCGGCTGACGCAGGCGATGGTGGATGAAATTGCGAAGGCCGGCACTCCGCTGGCGCAGTATGTCTCGAAGTATTACATGCACGGGCCCGGCGCCGATTTCATGTGGGACGAGCTGGCGGCTGCGGCGTGGATTGACCCCTCGATCATCACCAAGCGCGATGTCCGCTACATGGCGGTGGATACGGACCACGGGGCTGCCTATGGGAACACGCTGACTTGGCTGGAGGGCGACAAGCCGAAGCGGCAGTTGCAGCGCGTGGAAATCAATGTCGATTTGGATTTCGAAAAATTTTACAAGATGTTCATCGGCCTGATGAGCGCGCCAACCCCGCGACCCTAACCCGCAAGAAGAAGAGAAGAAGGATTTAACGCAGAGTTCGTTGAGAACGCAGAGAGCGCTGAGGAAGAGAAGAGGGTGGAGCGAGCTCCACCCCTACAAGGTTGGCCATTCTTCCTTCGTCAGGGCAAGCACTTAAGGTGGCGATACGCGTTGCGTCCCTCCTACGGCTTCCCGGTGACCACAAACTCGCCCAACTCTCTACGCTCCCTCTCCATTTTCTCTTTCTTCTTTGCGGCCGTCTGTTCGTAGATCTCCGACTCCTTGCGAGCCTTTTCCGTCTCTCCCATGCGGCGGTAGACCTGCGCCAGGCGCAAGTGCGCCTCGTCGGGCAAGTCGGTAAGCTCCACTGCCTTGTGCAACGACGCGACCGCCTCAGCCAACTCCCCTTTTTCCTCTTTCAGCAATCCCAATTTCAGAAAGGCTTCGCCCATGAGCGGATTGATGGCGATGGCCTTCTGCAACTCCGCCCTGCGTGTCGCGAAATCCCGCTCGCCGCGTCGTTGCTTCTCCAAAGCCACCGCGTAGTAGTAGTGCGCGCGCGCATCCTCCGGCCGGAGCGTGGCGTACCGACGAAACACTTCCACCCATTCCTGCGGCTCGCTCTTCGCTACTTCCTGCAGCTTGCCCAGAAACAAATACGGGCGCGGATCCGCCGGGTCCAACTGAATCGCCTGCAGCAGCCACCGAGCCGCTTGATCGTTCAAATCCTGCGCATAGGCCGCCGAGCCCAAACCAACCAGTGTGCGCACGGATTTCGGATAGAGACGGTGCCCCTTCGCAAAGACTTCCGAGGCGGGGGCATCCGCGTGATGCAGCAAGAGTTCCGCGCCCCAGGCGAACAAGTTCGTTTCGCTCGGGTCCATCTCCGCGGCCCGCTGATATTCCCGCACCGCTTCCACGGGTTGCGCCTCGCTCTCGCGCAGCTCCGCCAGCAGGGCGTGGAGTTCCGCGCGTTCCCCCCGCGCCAGCAAAGTCTGAACGGCCTGGTCCGCGCGCTGAGTCTCGCCAATTTTCTGGTACGCCACGGCGAGGGAAAAGCCCGCATTGTAGTCCATCGGGTTTAGTTGCGCAGCGCGCTCCAGGTAGGCGATAGCCTGTTTCGATTGGCCGGCGAGGAGCAATTCCTGCCCGGCTTTCAGGTTTTGCGCAAAATCATCAGCGGGAACTTTGGGCAATTCTCCAGCAGTGCCTTTCGCGACTGTGGTCTCGTTGGCCGATGAGTGAGCAGATCCGGCAAGCGAGGCCGTCTCCCGCGCTAATGCTTCCTTTGTCGGCAGCGTCACATTCGAACCGTGGCCGCCTACGTTGCTCGGATCCGTCACGCCCGCCACGGTAAAGTGGGGCTCATCCGAATATTCCAATGGTTGCGCTGCGTTTCTCCTCGGCGCGGCCGCCTTCTCCTCCTGCAAATTCAGATCCACGGACTTCTTTACCCCGACGCGAATCGTGAACGGCCCTTCGGTCTGATCCACATAGCCCAGCTTTTTTGCGCGAAGAATGTAAGTGCCCGCCGGCGATGCAGCAAAGTGGAAATGGCCCGCGGTATCGGTTTGCGTGGTCTGCGTCCTCCCCTCCACCTGATCGTCCAGCGATACGGTCACCTCTGCCAGTGGGCGCTTTGCTGCGTCGCGCACCACTCCTTCCACCACACCTCCACCCTGCTGCGCATAGAGCAGGGGCGTGCCCAGGGCCAATAGCAGAGACAACGCGCGACGAGTGAATGTCATGGCCGCAGCGCCTCCAACTCCTTTTTCGCCTGCGACTGCTCTGGGTGGACCTTCAGCAATTCCTGCAGCGTCGCCCGCGCACTGGCATTGTCACCTGCGATCGCATAGACACGCGCCAGATTCAGGTACGCCTGATCGAACTCCGGCGCTACCCGAATTGATTCCGCAAAACTCTTTTTCGCCTCGTCCGGCCGCCCAGTCCGCAGATAAAGGATGCCCAGATTATTCAGCGCTTCGGGATACGCGGGGCGCGCCGCCAGCGCTTTTTGCAGAAATTCGTACGCGTGAGCTGTATCGTTCAGTTGCGCGTATACCATTCCGAGGCCGTAGTTCGCCTCTGCATCATCGGGATTCACCGCCAGCGCGTGCTCCAGACTGTTCCGGGCTGCGTTCCAATCTTTCTTCTGCCGGTAGGCATTGCCCAAATTCTGGAGCGCCACCGCATGCTCCGGATTGATCGCCAGGGCCTTTTGAAAATATCCAATCGCCTCGTCCGTCTTCCCTTCCCGCGCAGAAAGAATCCCCAGGTTGTTCCATGTATTCGGCAGGGTCGCCGGATAATCCGCCGTTGCCTTCGCGGCGCGTTCGAAACAGTCCCGCGCTTCTTTCGATTTTTTCTGCTCCAGGTAGACGCTTCCAAGCCCGTAAAGCGGTTCCGCGCCGCCGGGGTCGTCCTTTTCCGCGAGCCGGAAAAACTCCTGCGCCTGGTCCAGATAGCCGCGCTCGTAAAACACGGCGCCAAACGACAAATAATTCCGCCCCACTTCGTAGGTATCGTTCACGCCCGCGAACGGCAGGCCCCGCGCCATGCGTTCGGCTGCGGTCTTCGGAATGCGGCGAAAATCCGCCACCACATGATCCAGTTGTAGCGCGCCTTGATAAATCTTCGCGATGTTGCCTTCGGGATCAAGCAGGAATGACGTCGGTAGTCCCATGTCGCGGTGCCGGTCAAAGAGCCGCCCGTACAGCAGGTTGTAGACGGCCACCAGCTCTTGCGGTGCGCTCACAACGGGAAACGTCCATTCGCCCGCTGGTTTCGCGCCGGCAACATCGACCGCAACGAGTTGCAGGCCGTTCCTCAACCACTCCTCTTGTGCGTTTTGCAAATTCGCGAGCGCCGCATCCCAGTCAGGCAGTTCTGACGAACCGAAATACAGGAGTACCGGCTTTCCCCGCCGGGCCGAAAGCATTCCTTCTTTTCCGCTCGAACCCGCAATGTGAAAATCCGGCGCCGCGACCGGCACCAGCAGCCACGTCTCCACCTGAGCGGGAAGTTGCTCCGCTGGGCCAGTCAAATTCGCCGCGCTTGTTTCGGAGCGTTTCGCAGGCGAAGCAAACGGCTCCTTTCGCGCAACTGACAGGCCTTCCTCGATCCAAATCCGGTGATTCGCCGGCAGATTCTCAATTTTCTGTTCCAGCCCGCTGGGCCATCGAATCGTGGCCCGAATCGGCCCTTTTGTCTCTCCGAGTCCAAAAAACAGTTCCTTGCTGTGTTGCGCCAGAAATCCGGAGCCTGCCTGCACAAATTTCGATTGCCGCCCGAGGGTTGTTTCGATGGTCACTACCGCCCCAATCGCATCCCGATTGCTCTTTTTACCCTGCAAGCGAAAGGCGATCGTCGGTGCCAGCATCGGAATCACATTCTTGAGAAACCGCAATTGCGGCCCATTGCGATTCTTCAAAACCACTTCGACGCGCCCGTCGTGATCGAAATCCGCCAGCGCGAATGTCCGGCTGTCTTCCACAAAATCCATTCCCGCGATTCCCGACACGTCTGCAAACGTTCCGTCGCCGTTGTTCAAATAGAACACGTTGCGTTCGTGGCCGCTCCAGGTCGCATCCGCGCGGATCAGTTCGTTCACCGCATTCCAGCCCTGCTCGTAAGCGCCGCCGGGTTTCGCGCCGTCCGGAGAATTCGCCACCACCTGCCGCCAGAAAAAACTGTTCAAGTCTTCGCGCTGCAGCCCCGAAATCATTCCGTTCGCGACGTACAAATCCGGCAGTCCATCGTGATTGAAATCCCAAGCGTCGCTCGACCACGCCCACCTGCCCATCAGCGTTCCCGAACGCGACCCCACATCCTCAAACTTGCCATCCCCTTGATTCCGATAAAGGCAATTCCCCATCGCGTGCCGCCGGTACATGCTGCGCACTTCCTCGCCCGCATGATTCTGAAACTCTTCCAGCATGGAAATGCGCAATCCCGCCGCCGTCCACATATCCGCGACATACAAGTCCTGCCGCCCGTCGCGATCGAAATCGAGCCAGCTGACGCTCATTCCCGCGCCGATATCCTCCACGCTCGCTTCTTTCGCCACATCCATGAACGAACCGTCTCCGTTATTCTTGTAAAGATTCTTCCGTCCGAAATCATTCACCACGTACAAATCGGGCCAGCCATCGCCGTTATAATCCGCCCAACCGCAACAGAAACTGAATCGAGTGTTGTTCTTGTCGAGCCGCGCCTCACGCGTGACGTCGTGAAAACTGCCATCCCGGCCGTTGCGCATCAGGAAATTCGGCGGCCCGTTTTCCGCCGCGTAATACGGCATGGGATACCGGTATTGGTCGGTTCCCTGGTAATAGGTGTAGAGACAAAAATAGATGTCCAGCCACCCATCGCGATCGTAGTCCGCAATCGCGGCTCCCGTGAACGTGCCTTGCGGCGGGCTTGCAAAATGAAATGCATCCGGTCGCAGCCGGAATTTCCCTCCGCCCGCGTTCAGAAACAGCAAAGGTCCGCTGGCGCGCACAACTATCAAATCCTGCCGGCCATCGTTATCGATGTCCGCAAAGAGCGCGCACGCCGTGTTATCCAGGATGCCCACTCCCGACGCATCCGTGATGTCTTCGAACGTACCGTCGCCGTGATTTCGATACAGCCGGTTGGGCAGTCCCGCGGGCTGGCAGACATACAAATCGTCGAATCCATCGCCATCCATATCGCCGACGGCAACGCCGTTGTGGCCGTAAATATCGATGCCGCTGGCGCCATCCATTACCGTACGCCACGTATCCACACCCGGCACAAATTGAGCACCAAAGGAAGGACAACTGGCAAATACTCTCGCCGCAATATCTTCGAACACAGGGACCTGCGACCTGCTGCGTGTTTCTTCCACGTTCCGCCAATTGTTCAGACGTAACTCTGTACCTGACCCGACCTCCCAATCCAGGTCCAGATTCCCGATCCATTGCTCGCGATAAAATCCCCGGCCCTCACCCACGAATTCATATCGCACGCGTGTTTGAACCCTGGCACCTTTTTCTGCTGAAATGGGCGAGGGCGCTTCGGCGCGGATTCCGGTGATCTGAAACTCAACCGTTACCAATTTCGAGAGGCCGCTGACAGCAGAGCGCCATCCCGCCAGAAAATCTTCGCTCCCGATCAGCGGAGCAGCTTGGAATTTGGCTTCCCAAACCTGAAAGACTCCGTCCTCTTTCCGGCGAGGCTGCAACTTCGCCGCCAGCGAATTCGCCAGAAACTTGCCGCTCATGGCACGTTCCAACGCGCCTGTTTTCTCCGGCGACACCCGGAGCTCGGTGGCCCACTGTTCGAGGACCTTCGCAATTTGATCCTGATAAATTTCGGTGGGATAGCTGTCGAACTCCGCCCGCGCTTTCTTTAGGACAGCCTCAATTGCGCGGGGAGTTTTGTAAACAGGATGAACGTGAAATTCCGGTGGAAGGGCCGAGTTCCGGGGAAGAGCAGGAGAATCAGTTCGCGGCAACCACAGGCCTGAAGGCAAAAACGCCAGCGCCGCTCCCTGGCTATACTGCAAAAATTCACGGCGGCTCAATCCGGCAATTCGCCGCTTCTTTCCCGGCCAGCTCAGAAAAATTCCTCCGTTTGTGCGGCGTGAAGCCCGAATCTAGCATCGGCCCACCCCTCGGTCAAGCTTAGGCAGCGCTCGTACCACGGCCAGCCGCGGAATCGTGTCAACGCGATCAGCTTCCACCACAAATCCACTACTTCGTGCATTTTTAGCTTAGAAATTTTGGCTGGGAGACCTGGACTCGAACCAGGATAGCCAGATCCAGAGTCTGGAGTCCTACCAATTGGACGATCTCCCAGCAGGGAGGGGAAATTGCACGCGGCGGGCGCAAGGCAAGCCTTAACACCACCACTGCAACCCTACTAGGTTAAATCGTCGCTCCACCCTGCGTCAACTCGGTGTGCGGAAATTGGTCTTTACGAGTGCCCTTCGATTTGGTGGAACCAGTTGCGGGACGCCACCCGCCCGTGATACGTTGCCACAACGTCTTGCATCAAAACGAAGCCTTCACGCATCAAAGCTCGGGAATGTCGCTTCGTCTTGGTCAAGAAAAACCGCTTCCATCGGAATTCGCGAAGTAGGCACGGGCCTTCGAAAGGTATTCGAAGCACCTGTGAACCAAGCCGATCACCACATTTCATTCCAGGGCGGACATCCAGGGGGAATTTATGTTGCTCACCAATGCGCTTCGCATTCCAATTTTCGCTTGCCGCGTCGTAGCACTGTGGCTGGCTGTGTTGACGATCCCTGCGCTCACCGGAGCGCAGCAACCCTCGGGTGCGGGAACTTCCGGCTCACCCGCTTCGAAGCCGGACTCCCCGCAGCCCAAGCAGGATGCCAATCCGCAGCCCAGCGGTCAAAATAAGAGCTTCATCGGCTATGTCACCAGCCGCTCCATCGTGTTTCCTGATATCGCCACCAATCCCGAGCCGCTCTCTGCCGGCGGTAAATTCAAGATCTTTGTGAACCAGGGCATCTCTCCCGCATACGTCCTCGGCTCCGGTGTGAGCGCCGCGATAAATCAGGCGAACAACTCACCAAGCTCCACCGGCCAAGGCTGGGAAGCCTATGGCACGCGCGTGGGCTACTCGATGGCCCGCGCCTCCTCCACCTCATTCTTCGGCACGTTTGTCTTCGCTTCCATGTTTCATCAGGACCCTCGCTTCTTTCCGGAAAGCCATCCCAGTTTCTTTCGCGCTATCAAATATTCCGCGGAACGCATCGTGATTACCCGCAACGATAAGGGCAAAGACGTTTTCAATTCTTCCGGCTTGTTGGGGCCGCTGGCTGCCGAGGCTCTCTCCAACTCCTATCTTCCGCGCTCCGAGCAGACGGGCGCCCGCTCCATGGAACGCTACGGTAGCGATTTAGCCTGGCGTTTCGCTGCAAATATTTTCAAGGAATACTGGCCGACCATCTTCCGCGACATGCACTTGCAAAAGGTGATGCCGAGCCAAGGCGGCCGTTAGCCCAAGCACGATCACGGCTGTAATCAAGCGTATGAACTATTCTTTCTCCAGTTGCTTGCGCGCTGCCAGCAACGCCGCCTGCTTGTCTTCACTCACCTTCGGATATTCCAGCTTCATTTCCCAAAGCGCATCCACTATCGTGGCCACCACCAGCAGCCTGGTGAACCACTTATTGTCCGCCGGCACCACTACCCACGGCGCGTGTTCGGAAGCGGTGTTTCGAATCATTTTTTCGTATGCCGACTGATACTCGTCCCAATATTTCCGCTCCTGAACATCCGCCGCGGAAAATTTCCAGTTCTTCTGCGGATTGTCCAGCCGCTCCAGAAATCTGCGCTTCTGTTCCTTCCTGGAAATGTTCAGGAAAAATTTACGGATCGCGATTCCGTTTCGCGTCAGGTATTTTTCAAACGCGTTGATATCTTCAAAACGGTGCTTCCAGAAATGCTTTCCGCGAAGCTCCTCCGGAATCTTCTCTTTTTCCAGCTTCTCCGGATGCACCCGCACGACCAGCACTTCTTCATAATAGGATCGGTTGAAAATCCCGATCTTGCCCCGCGGCGGCATGCAGCGGTTCGTTCGCCATAAAAAATCGTGCGCCAATTCCTCACTCGAAGGCTCCTTGAACGCGAAGACGTCCACTCCCTGGGGATTCACGCCGGACATCACGTGCTTGATCGTGCCGTCCTTTCCCGCCGCGTCCATCGCCTGAAAAATCAGCAATAATCCCCAATTGCTTTGCGCGTAGAGCTTGCCCTGCATCTCGCTTAGCAGCGCCACGCCCTCATCCAGCAAGCGTTTCGCTTCCGGCTTGTCCGCCGATTTCAGCCCCTGCGTGTCACCCGGATCGTAATTCTTCAGCCGGAATGAGTCTCCCGAAGCCACCAGATATGGCTCAATAAGTTTGTGAACGCGTTCGGCCTTCATCTTCTCCATCGCCGCCCCCATCAATTCCGACTCGCTGTTGTCAGTGCTCCCGCGCTTCCTCTGGGCCTTCAGTGTTAATTCTTCTTATTTCCTGCGTGTTCTACTTCTCGCATCTTTCCACCGTCAATCGCAAACTCCACTCCGCCCCATACCACCCGGTTCGACACAAATCCGGCTACCCAGACCGCGAAGTGGATCGCATCCCGAACAGGCACCAACCACAATTTCTTCCGCAACACTTCGTCCCCAACTCCCCACACCCCCACGAACCAAGCCATCAACAACCGCAACAACAGATACGTGCCCAAATATCCCGCGCCCACGCAGAGGGAAGGGGCCACCGCCGCCGCCAAAAGGCACCACGGTAATCCGTGCGTGACTACCAATCCCAAAAACGAAGCCGGCCGCACAATCCGCACGGTTCGTGCCCAACGCACCTGATGCTGCCAGAAACTCTTCATCGTTTGCGCCGGATACATTGTCCATACCGGCTCCCGCGACAAGAGCACTCTGCCTCCCGCCTTGTGCACGCGGTTCCCAATCTCGTAGTCGTCGGCCAGCAGATCCGCCAGGGCTTCATAACCGCCGATCTTGGCAAGCCACGTTTTCGTGGTGGCCACCGAAGCGCCCAGGGCAAACGTCACCTTGCCCGGGAGATTCGCCACGAGCGCCCCGGCAAAGAAGTCGCTGGCGGCTCCCACGGCTTCCACTTGGGCCCAGAAATTCTTTTCCGCGATGCCGCGGTAGAAACAACTCACCACGCCGACCGCGGGATCCGCAAACTCCGCAACCACATTTTTGAGATAGTCTGGGGACACCCGCACATCGCCATCGCTCTGCACGATAATTTCGTGTTTCGCTTCGCGCGCGAGCAAAACCAGGTTGTTCACTTTTTGGTTGGAGCCGATCTTCGGGGCATTCGATAAAATTCGGATGGAGCGGTCCGGAAAATCCTTCATAGCCTGCAAAATCAGCGGCACGGACGGATCTTCCATATCATTCACGCAAAATAAAATCTCGTATTCGGGGTAATTCTGCCTGCAAAAACTCTCAAAATTGATCCGCGAAGCAAAATCCGCGCCATGCACCGGCTTCAGCAGACTGACCAGCGGCGCAAACTCCGCCATTCGTGGCCGCTGCCTCTCCCGGAAAAAGCGCACCGCCGCAACAATTGCCACCAGATAGTAAGCAAGCGGCGCAACCGCCAGCACCAGCAGTCCGATGCGCCAGATGGGAAGCTCACTCATGAATCGATTTGCGCAGCTCTGCCCTCGCTGCGGCATTCCATTTCACGATGGATGGCTGGCATCCTTCCGCAACACCATGCGCTCGCCCTGAAGTTCAAACCGGCTGCTACGCCAGGCAATTTTCGTTCCGCCAAAACTCATGCACCACACCACAAAACCGAGCAAATCGCGCGTCGGATAAAGCCAAAGTTTTCGAAGCAGCGGCCGGTCGCGCAACACTACCCAGCCGACCGCAAAGGCCATGATCCACCGGTTTACGACGGCCCAGGCGAGCAATGCCGCTCCCATCGCCCAATGCCCCAGCAACCCCGCCGCCAGCAATCCAAGAATTCCGAAAGGCATGGCGAAGATCAGCCCCATGCCCAGATAGCCTTTCGGGCGGCAATATCTCTCAGTCACTCGCCACCGCAACTGGTTCTGCAACATTTTCCGGAACGTGCTCTGGTTCACGATGTGATCGATCACGTGGCTCGACAGCACCACCTGGTAGCCCGCCTTGTGAATCAGGTTGCCCAGGATAAAATCGTTCGCCGAATAGTCGTAAAACTTCTCGTACCCGCCGATTTTGTCCAGCGCTTCCTTGCGCACGGCGATCGTTGGACCCAGGCCAAATTTCATTCCCTCCAGCAGATTGGCCACCAGCGCGCCGGCCGGCTCTTCCACTGACATCAGCATCGCCGTCTGATTCGACCAGAAGTCCCCGACGTTCTTCCCGCGATAGAGGCAGGTGGTCATCGCGATTCCCGGCTTCAGCAAAGGAGCGACCACTTCGCGCAAATAATTGGGGGCCACTTCCACATCGCTGTCCGACGCGACGATTACGCCATACTTCGCGGCATGGGAAAGGGTATGTAGCGAATACGTTTGCGGATTCGGCCAGGGCGGAAGCCCGTGCACGATGATCCGGCTCTCCACCTGCGGATACCGCGCGCTGACTTCCCGCACAATTTCCAGCGCCGCGTCATCGTCGGAGTCCGCCCCGAACAAAATCTCAAACCGTGGATAATTCTGCCGGAAAAAACTTTCAATATTCTCCCGGAGTTGCGGCTCCAGCCCGTGCACCGGTTTGATCATGGACACCGCCGGCAAATCGGCTTCCGCCAGCGGCGGCAGCAGCAGTTTCCGCGATTCCGCCCGGAACTTCCTTACGGCCGCCAACACTAAGCCCAAATAAACCGTGGAACTCAGCGTCCCGACAATCGCAATCGCCAGAAAAATGTATCCAACAATCTCCAACCTAATTCCCTCTTGTGGCACAGTCACTTTTGACTGTGTTTTTTGGATTTTGCCCGCTTCTATTCCCTACGCCTTCTGCTTCACATATAACAATTCCGCGTCCCTTATCAACGCTATCATCGACTCTCGCAGCGCCTCTCGCGAATTGCGTTTGTTCTTCCACCCCAGCCCGCGAATGCGGTCTGTATTCAACCGCACCACGGCAACATCGCCCTTCCACCCGCGGTCACCTCCGGCAAACTCAAACTTCACTTTGTTCTGCTCCAATCCCACGCACTCCACGGCTAGTTCCGCAATCTCTTTCACCGTGATGTAATCGCCGGTGGCCACGTTATACGTCTGAAACTTCTGCGTTGTCTTCTCATGGGCTGTCAGCACGGCCGCAATCACATCTTGCACATAGATGTACGACTTGCTCTGCCCGCCATCGCCCAGGATCTTCAGTCGCCCCGGCTCTTGCCGCAGCGACCGCACAAAATCGAATCCCACGCCATGCGTCTGTCGCGGGCCAACCACATTTCCAAAGCGGAAGACGCAGGCTGTCACGTCAAACATGTGGCAGTACGAACTGATGAGCATCTCTCCCGCCAGCTTGCTTGCCCCGTACGTCGAGATCGGCACCAGCGGCCCGTAATCCTCGCCAGCTTCCACCATTCCCAGATCGCCGTAAACGCCACTTCCGGAGGCATACAAGATGCGCTTTGCCGAAGTCAGCCGCATGGCCTCCAGTACACGCTCCGTCAGATACGTCCCCTCGCGAAAATCAATGTCCGGTTCGCTCGCTGCCCGGGCAATATCCGGATTCGACGCCAGGTGGATCACCACTTCGCTGCCGTCCATTGCCCGCTTCAGCGCATCGATATCCTTAACGTCGCCTTTCACAAATTTGAATTTCGGATTCGCCAAATGTTTCGCAAAATGCCATTCCCGTCCCGAGGTCAGGTTGTCGTAAATCGTCACCGACTGGACGCCCTCCGTGCCCAGCAGCACATCCGTGAAATGCGAGCCGATAAATCCTGCCCCGCCTACAATGAAAAACCGCCCCATCCTCATATTCTTCTCCGTGCCCTCTGCGTTCTGCCCCCTGCGACCTCTGTGCTGAAATCCGATTCTTAAATCCGCGCAGCTGGACTACCGCTGCCCATAGGTAGGAAATGTTCACTTCGCGCTGAATATAAATTAATGATAGTCGACTCGCTCCCCACCGTCGACCTCAAAACCCTCCGAATTTCACGCGCTCATGTTCTAATAGAGAAATAATTCGAGGAGCTTGCTGAATGTCCGCAGTGCCAAATTCGCCGCACTCCACGCACGTCCTCATTACGGGGGGCAGCCGCGGCATCGGGCTCGAAGTCGCCCGCGACCTGGCCGCTTCCGGCCACCGACTATGGCTCGCCGCTACCTCAGAAAAAATTCGCGAGGCTGCCGCGCAACTCGGCACGCTACTTGGCACGCAACCCCGCGCCTCCCGCGTGGACATCGCCGACCCCAGCTCCGTCGCCTCCCTCTTCGCCGAAATCCGCCGCGAATGGCAAGGCCTCGACGCCGTGATTCATTCCGCCGCCGAGCTTGGGCAGGCCGGGAATTTCTGGCAACTCGACACCGAACAATTTGCTCACACGCTGCGCGTCAATTCCGCCGGCGTGTTCTTCATCGCGAAGGCGTTCGTCCAACTGTGGCTCGACACAGCGCCAAGCTCCTCGACGAATCGCGGCAAAATCGTCCTGTTTGCCGGCGGCGGGGCCGGCTACGGTTATCCGCAATTTCTTCCCTACGGAACTTCCAAAGCCGCCGCCGTCCGCATGTGTGAAACCATGGCCATGGAACTCGACACTGCCCAAATTCCCATCGACGTGAACATCATTGCTCCCGGCGCCAACGAAACCTCCATGCTCACCGCCGTTCGCGCTGCGGGCGGAGAAGTCCGCACCGTCGTCCCCTTCTCCAAGCCCATTGCGCTGTGCCGCTGGCTGCTCTCCTCCGATTCCGATGGCGTCTCCGGCCGATTTATTCACGTCAACGATCCTTATCCGACGCTTTCTCCGAATGCTCTTCGCGCGGAAGCGCTCAAACTGAGGCGCATCGATCTATGAAACTTCTCGTCGTTGGCTCCGGCCTGATTGGCGCGCAGCGCATTCAAGCGCTTTCCAAGCTCGCCGCCATTTCCGAAATCACTGTATTTGATCCAAAACTCGCGGAAGGGGCAAGACTTTCGCCAAAAGCAACCGCCGTAAGCGAACAAGCTGCCTTCTCCAAAAAGTATGATGCTGCCGTCGTTGCTACTCCCCACGACACCGCCGTTGAGCTTCTCCCGAAGATCTTTCCCCTCGCTCCGAGCGTGCTCGTGGAGAAACCGCTGGGCCGCACCGGCACCGAAACCGAAAATCTGATTGCAGCTGCAAAGAAATCCGGGAGCCGCGTCTTTGTCGGCCTCAACTACCGATTTCTAAAAAATGTCCAACATCTCCACAAGCTTTTGTCCTCCGGTGAATTCGGCAAAGTGCTCGGGGTAGATGCCGTGCTCTCCCACGGAGCGCAGCCTGGCTACGAAAAAAGCTGGAAGACCGATCCCATCCGCTGCGGGGGCGGTGTTTGCATCGATCCCGGCATTCACCTTTTCGATCTGTTCGTGTGGATGTTCGGCGGCGCTGAACTTGCCGCCGGCCACCTCAGTCGCCAGTTCTGGCAAATCCAGGTGGAAGACCACGCCAGCCTCGTTCTTACCCTTCCTGGAGGCGCGCCGGCAAGCGTCAATCTTTCGCTCTCCAGTTGGCAATCGCGACTGGAGATCACCGTCGAAACCGAGAAGGCGCAGTTCTTTCTCCGCGGCCGCGGAAAATTCTATGGAGCGCAGCGCCTGTGCATCGTCACAAAATGGCCCTGGCTGCAACCCAATCAGCCGCGCGAAACTCATTTTGACTATGGAATGGAAGACGTCTCTCTGCAGCAGGAGACCGAGGAATTCATCACTGCCTGCACCAACCCAAATGCCGAGCCAGCTATCGCCACCGCCGAAGACGCCCTGCAATCGATGCGTATTGTCGACACCTGCTACAAAAAGCTTTCTTATAGATAGTTTGCGCTAGAGACTACTCTTCAGCTTGCGGAAACCAACAAGTAGCAGCCACAGACAGCCAGAATAAAGCGTTGCAGGAATCCAAAGAATAATTGCGTACCCTGAAAATAGCCGCAACCAATAATGGTGGTAGTCAGGAACCCATCCTCGGTCCAACAACCAGGCCCAGGGCGTCCCAAAAAGAAAGCAGTATCCTGCAATGTGCTCAGTGCGCCAGTGCTGTCGGTCTGCGAATACCAAGAGAATATTCAGGATGGCAGCAGTGACAAAAGGAAGCACAAGTACAACCCGCTTGAACCATCGCATTACTCCGATTCCCTCGCAGAAGAGCTAAATTAGGACTTACTAGATTTTGCGCCTCGGGCCGCTGCGGCCAGATCCAGCGTATAACCCGCCTTTGCCGCGTCGTTGTGAAACATCTTTACCGTATCCAGCGAAAACTCAGCCAAATCCTTCCCGACATTCGTCAGTTTGGCCAGAATGTCGTTGGTTACCGTGATGATGTGGCAGCCAATTTCATCTGCCTGATAAATATTTAGCAGTTCGCGCGGGCTGGCCCAGATCAATTCCGCATTCGGATGCGCGCGCAATATTTCCACGGCTTCCCGCATCATCGGAACTGGATCGCGCCCCGTATCCGCAACGCGCCCCGCGAACACCGACACGTTCGAGGACGCCCCACCATGCAGCGCCTTCCCAACCTCGCGCACCTGCTCCAGGGTCATCATCGCAGTCACGTTCACCTGAATCCCTTCGTGACTCAGCCGCCGGATTAGCCCGTACATTGGCTCGCGCTTCGTATTCGTCACCGGAATTTTCACGTATACATTCTTCGCCCAGCTTGCGATGTGTTTTGCTTGCGCCTCCATCGTCTCTTCATCGTCCGCGAACACTTCAAACGAAATCGGATGGGTTTTGATGTGTTTCAGCGCTTCCGCCGCAAACTCTTCGTAATCCGCCACGCCCGCTTTGCGCATCAGCGTCGGATTCGTGGTGAATCCCTTGATGTAGGGCAGCCGGCTAAGCTCCAGAATTCCCGCCAGGTCCGCGCCGTCGCCAAAAATTTTCACCTTCAAATCGGAAACCGCCTTCATTGTGCTACTCCCTTTCGGCTGGCCTGCAAAATCCAATCGGCCGCTTCTTTCAACGAATGTACCGTCGCGTCCGCGGGCAGAGCCGGCTGACGCTCTTCATATCCGCCGTCAATGAAGACCGTGCGGCATCCCGCGTTCTGCCCTGCTTCCACATCGCGCCAGCGGTCGCCCACCATGAAGCTCTCCGCCAGGTCCACGTTGTGCTTGCGCGCGCCTTCCAGAAGCATTCCGGGTTCCGGCTTCCGGCAATCGCAGCGATCGCTGTCCTGGTGGTAGCAGACAAAAACATCGTCCAGCGGCAACTCCGACGCCAGCTTGCGATTAATCTCTTCCACCGCCGGCCGTGTCGTAATTCCCTTCGCCACATCCGGTTGATTGGTGACCACCAGCAGCAGAAATCCTCGTGCTTTCAGTTCTTGCAGCGCTTCTTTTGCATTCGGTGTCAACACCAGCTCCGCCGCATTCGCCGGCGGGTACGGCTTTCCATTCCGCACCACCGCCTGATTCAGCACGCCGTCGCGATCCAGAAATACGGCCCTGTGCCTCACCGCGTCCCCGCGGTGGATTCCCACTTCGTCTGCTCCACTTTCACCGCCGGGTGCGACACGAGCAAATGCCAAACCACCGCTTGAAACGCCTCCGAATGCGGCGTTACATGGACCGGATTCACCACCGGTATCAACACGCAGACATCGGCAACCTTCGCGGTGTACCCGCCGTCCCGCCCAACCACGCCGATAATCTTCGCGCCCACGGCTCTCGCCAGCTTCAGTGCCGCCACCAGATTCGGGCTGACGTTGCGCTCCACGTCGCCGCCGCCCACCGAGAAAACCAGCACGGCGTCACGCTCGTGCAATTTGCTGGTCTTCAGCCAGCCTTCAAAAACCGTAGCCCAACCCTCGTCGTTCGTTCGCGCCGTCAATTCGGACACATTATCCGTGGGCGCGTACGCCTCAATTCCCGCAATTTTCCGGAAATCGTTCACCGCGTGCGAGGCGTTCGCCGCGCTGCCGCCGACACCCAGAATAAACAGCCGACCGCCGGTTGCGCGCAACTCCCCGATCATCTTCGCTGCCTTTTCCAGGCTAGCGCGATCCAATCGCGCCACAATCTCTGCGGCCTCGGCCAGAAACTTTTCCGCGAACAATTCTCCCCCGCTCATACCTTCGTCACTCCCTGGGACGCGATAAAACGCGCCGTCTCTTCCAATCCGACCGGTGATCCGATCTCGTAAAATCTCTGCTTCATTTCCACTCCCGCCAGTTCTCCATCCGCCAGAATTTCGGCGTACAATTCGGCCAGGTCGAAAGCCTTGTCCGCGGGCACGCGCTCAAGCGTCTTCGCCGTAAATGCACCCAGCCCGTAATCGATGAACTTCATCCGTGGCGTCCGATTCTTCTTGTCATACGCCAGAATGACGCCGCCCTCAAATTCCACGTTGCTAGTATCCCACTGGCCTTCGTTGCGAAACACGGTCATCAGCGCCTGTTTCCCTGAAACCTCAAATTCCCGCGCCACACCGGCATAGTCGCAGAGCAGGTACGAATCCCCGTACAGCGTCAAAAACGCCTTGCCTAACGCTGGCAGTGCGCGCTTCAACGCACCGGCAGTTCCCAGCAGGGCAGGACCGTCGAACGAGTAGTGCACGTCCAATCCAAAGGCGTGCCCATTCTTCACCACGTCGCGCACCATTTCGCCCAAAAATCCCACGCACAAAACCACCTGGGAAACCCCGCCCGCCTTCAATAGCCGCAACTGGTGCGCGATGAACGGCTCGCCGTTCAGCTCCAGCAACGACTTCGGAATCTTTTCCGTCGCCGGCCGCAGCCGCGTCGCCAGACCTCCCGCAAGTATCGCCACCGGCAGCATCCGTTCTTCCCTTCCTCAGCGCCCTCTGCGTCTCAGCGAATTCTGCGCTCAATTCTTTTCTTTACGAATGCACCACAACCGTAGTTCCGCCAAAATCAAACCCCAGGCGCACTTCCCGCAATCCTGCCCCGCGCATCGCTTCCCGCACCCGCGTCTTCTGCTCCGTATAGAGCAGCAGAAATCCCCCGCCGCCGGCCCCAACGATTTTCCCGCCGAGCGCGCCATTTTTTCTTGCCAATTCGTAGAGCGAGTCGATCGGCCCGTTGCTCATGCCCGGAGAGCGTTTCTTCTTGTGCTCCCAATGCACGGCCATCAACTCCGCAAACTTTCGCAAATCCCCGTTCACCAGCGCGTCGCGGCTCTCCACGCCAAGCTGCTTCGTGAAATGAAGATTCGCCAGCATCTCCGTGGCATTGTTTTTGCTCTTTGCATCCTGGTCTCGCAAAATCTCCGAAGCCGACCGTGCCGTCCCCGTAAAAAATAGGAGCAGATTATCTTCCAGATTGGCCAGCGATTCCGAGGACATCGTCAGCGGCGCAACATTCACCTGGCCGTCTGGCAAAAATTCGAAGCTGGTAATCCCGCCGAATGCGGCAATGTATTGATCCTGTTTTCCCACCGGCTCATTCAAAATGTCGATCTCAATCCGGCAAGCCTGTTCCGCTAGCTCCTGCGGCGATACAAACTTCCGGTTGAACGTGTGCAGCGCACCCAGCAGCGCCGTTGTGAAACTCCCCGACGACCCCAGACCTGTGCCCGCCGGAATATCCGAATGGCTCACAATTTCCAGGTACGGCCCGGTGACCCCCGTCAGCTTCATTGCCTCGCGGATAATCGGGTGATGGATCTCCTCGACGCGCTCCACGTCTTCCATCTTCGAATATTTCAGGTGAATCCGCGGCCAGAAGCCGTCGCTAATGGTGATGTAGACATAGCGCGTGATCGCCGCCGAGACTACGAATCCGGTATGTTTCGTGTAATACGACGGCAAATCCGTGCCGCCACCGCCCAGCGAAACCCGCATCGGGCTGCGCACAATGATCACTCTCAGGCTCCTCGGTCGCTCTTCATCCCACGGCTAAAAGCTTTACTCCCGATTTCCGCGCATCGAACCCCTGCGGATTCGTCGCAATTCCCTGGTATTCCGTCGCGTTCCCGTCTCGATAAAGCGAGGTTCTAATTTCAAGAATACCACGCCTCCTGAACCTCTTCTCTGCGTATCTCAGCGAACTTTGCGCCTCTGCGTTAGTTTTTTCCGCCTCTTTGACACGTGCCAATAACCGCGCATGCTAAACTATATTTTTGCTTACAGGCTGTTTTTGCAACCGTAATCCCTCGCTGAGGTATTCATTCGGAATGTTTCGAACGCGCGGACAACGCACCTGGCCCTCGCTTGTCATCCTTACGCTGCTCTGGCTCGCCGTCTTTGGCCCCGGCCTCTTTACCCCGCCTCTCCAGGATGACGTCGACGCGTCGCACGCCGACGCCGGGCGCGAAATTCTGGTGCGTCACGACTGGGTAACGCTCCACGAAAATAATATCCGCTACCTTGAGAAGGCTCCGCTCCCTTATTGGGGAGTCGCTCTCGGCCTGAAGCTGTTTGGCGTCCACACCTGGAGCGCCCGCCTCTCCCTGCACCTGAGCGTCCTCGCACTCGCGTTCATGCTCTACTTCTTTGGCCGGCGCTTCCTGACGCCGCAATCCGGGTTCTGGGCTGCCGTGGTCCTTCTCGCTACCATTGGCTCGTATCTCTTCACTCGCATTCTGATCCCCGATGTTACGGTCGGCCTCTGGATCGGCATGGCGCTCTATCTTTTTCTTGACGGCTGGCAATCGGAAAAGCCATCACTTCTTTCGTGCTGGGGCATCGCCGTCGTCGTCGCGCTCTGCGTGCTCACCAAAGGGCTCATCGGCGTGGTTTTCCCCTGCGCGATCATGTTTGTCTTCCTGCTGCTCGCACGCGATTTGCGCCATTTGCTGAAGATGCATCTCTTCTCCAGCACCATCGTTTTTCTTCTCGTTGCTGCTCCATGGCACATCCTCGCTGCGCGCGCCAATCCTCCTGCGGGCCAGGCCAAGGGCTTCCTCTGGTTCTACTTTGTCAATGAACAGTTCCTTCGTTATCTCGGAAAACGTTATCCCGTCGACTACGATACAGTCCCCATTCTTCTCTTCTACGGACTGATTTTTCTGTGGTTCCTGCCCTGGAGTTCGTTCCTTCCCCAGGCCCTCGCTCAGGTTCGCTTTCGCCTGCCGCGCATCGCTGGTGTTCGCCGCTCCACCGAAGCAGTCCTCCTTCTTCTCTTCTGCTGGCCTGCAGTCGTCCTTCTCTTTTTCAGCTTCTCCACGCGCCAGGAATACTATCTTGCTCCCGGACTTCCGGGCCTCGCGCTGCTACTCGGCCACTGGATGGCGCAGGAATCCGAGGCTCCCATCGGTTCGTCTCTCGCTCGCGCGGGACGTCGCTCCGCAACGGTCCTGCTGGTCTTCGGACTGCTGATCGCCGCGATCACCGGCACTCTGGCCATAACTTCGCACAGCCCGGCGCCGAACCTGGAACTCTTCGACCTGCTGAACAAAAATCCCAATCTCTACGCACTCTCTCTCGGCCACATGCTGGACCTCACCGGGGACGCCATGGGCTTTTTCCGCGGGCCGCTTATCGGCACGGCGCTGGCCTTTCTCTTTGGCACACTGCTTAACTGGTTTTTCCGTCGCCGCGGCAAAATTCAAGCCGCAAACTGGGCGCTCGTCGCGATGATGATCGTCTTCATCGAGTGCGCCCACATCTCGCTCGGCGTCTTCTACCCAATCCTGGGTTCCCAACAATTCGCTGCCACCCTGAAGCCGCTCCTCCAGCCGGGCGACAAAATCTTCATGGACGGGGAATATGCCAACGCTTCCTCCGTCCGCTTCTACACCGGCGAGCAAATCTATGTCCTCAACGGCCGTGTCAACGGCCTCTGGTACGGCTCGCTCTTTCCGGATTCGCCGACCATCTTCTTCGACGACGGGCAATTCGCCCAGGTCTGGGCCAGCTCGACGCGGATCTACTTGATCACCCGTAACGAAAAAAAGCGCGACATCCTCGCGCCCAGTGCGCCTGTCTACCTGATAACAAAATCTGCGGACCGCTACGTCTTCTCCAACCGCCCGTAGCTTGATTTAAAGTCCAATCATTGGGGGAATATCGCAGGAAGGGTGTGCAGCTAGAAGCTGTGGTCTTAGTTCTTGCCGGTTAGTAATACGAGCGTCACGCCGACGCACACCAGAATCACGCCCAGCCATCTTTTGAACGAGACGTCTTCCTTCAGCAGATATTTCGCGCCAAACGTGCCCACGATGTAGTTGGACGCCGACGCCGGTATCACCACACTCACCGGCGCCCAGGAAAACAGGATCAGGAGCGAATAGAAGGAAGCCGCCAGCAGGGGCAGCGCCACCCACAGCCAGCTGTTGCGGGCCGCGGCCCAGATAAATCGCAGCAGCGCCATGGGCCGGAAACTCTGCGGCTCGCCGACTTGCTTTACGCCATATGACATCGCCAGTTCGCCGCCGGTGTTGCACAGCACGAAAAAGACCAGCATGAGGATCACGCGGGTCATAGTCCGGTTACTCCCGGACCGGGATTCGTGGTGTTCGGCTTGGTCTGGCCCACGAGCAGCACGCCGACGCAAATCATCGCCACGCCGATCCATCTCTTCGGCGAGACGATCTCGTGCAGCACAAGAATCGCCAGCATCGTCTGCACGGCGTAGCCGAACGCGCCGGCAGGCATCACAAAGCTGTAATCCGCCCAGCTGACTGCCGTCATGTAGCAAAGGGTAAAACCAATCAGGAAGAGGATGCCGATCCAGATGCTGCCGCTCTGAATAGTCGAGAGGAGCGCGTGGCTCAACCCGGGAACGGAGATCTCCACGTGGCCGATCTGTTTCATGCCGCGCGCGAGCATCAGGTCGCCGGTGTTCGCGCACACCACCATGAGCAAGACCATGACCAGCGTCTTGAATCGCAGCCTATGCTCGTGGCTCATTCTTTCGGGTTAGTCGTTGCCGCTGGCCGAGGAGGTTCCGCCCACCGCAACCATGGTCTTGGGCGCGTCGCCGCCCTGTTGGACCCACTTCAGGCGCTCGGCGCGCAGGCGCAGGAAGTCGGTGGCTTCGTGATAGAGCCGCTTGCGCTCGTGGCTGTCCCACAGGGCTTCCTTCACGATTCGCCATACGACCTTCGGGCGGAAATAGTATTCGTCGTAGAAGCGCGTCACGCCGGCCATCATGTCGGCCTTGGAAAGATGCGGGAATTCGATGTGCGGCAACTGGTGGCCGCCCTGGTCGGCCAGCGCTTCGACGCGCAGGAAACCTTCCTTGGACATCTGGTCGTGCAACTCGGTTCCGGGCATGGCGTGGGCCAGCGAAACCTGGATGGTTTCGCAGTCCAGCTCCTTCGCGAAATCGATGGTCTTGTTGATGGTATCTTTCGTTTCGCCCGGCAGGCCGATGATGAAGTCGCCGTGGACCTTGATGCCGACCTTGCGGCAGTTCTTCATGAACTCGCGCGCCATATCCGTGGTCGCGCCCTTTTTGATGTTCTTGAGGATCTGCGCGTCGCCGGACTCGAAGCCAACGATGAACAAGCGTGCGCCGCCGTCGGCCATCGCCTTCAGCTCTTCATACTTGCTGTGGCAGCGAGCTGTGCAGGACCACTGGAACTTCAGAGGCTTGAACTTCTGGCTCAGCTCGATGACGCGGTCCTTGCGGATGTTGAACGTGTCGTCGTCGAAGAAAATTTCTTTCATCTGGGGGAAGTAGGAAAGCGCGTTCTTCACTTCCTGGACCACGTTGTCCACCGAACGCGTGCGCCAGGCGTGGCCGGAAAGCGTCTGCGGCCACATGCAGAAGGTGCACAGCGCTGGGCAGCCGCGCGAGCTGTAGAAGGAAACGAACGGATTCAGCAGGAACGGGACGTTGTAGCGCTCAATTTGCAGGTCACGCTTGTAGACGTCGGTTGCGAACGGCAGCGCATCCAGCTCTTCGGTGTGCAGTTGGGGCCGCGTCGCGTTGTGGACGATCTTTCCGTCCTTTTTGTAGCTGGCGTTGAGGATCTCACCCACCGGCTTGCCGTGCGCGTACTCCGTCACGGCGTGGTCGAATTCGCCGCGCACGATGAAGTCGATATCTTCACTGGCGTTCAGCGTTTCGTCCGGCTTGATGTGGCCGTGCGGACCGACGAAGGCGACCTTCATCGCTGGATTGGCTTCCTTGATTTTGCGCAACAGCTTCAGGTCGCTTGCGAAGCCCACCGTGGAGGTGAACAGAATCAGAAACTCGTAGTCCTTGCAGATCTCGACGGTCTGCTGCCAGTTGATCTTGTGGGGAGAGGCATCGAGAAGGCGGCTGCCGGGAATCATTCCCGCGGGATACGACAGCCAAACGGGGTACCAATAGGACTCAATCTCGCGCGTCGCGGGCCACCGCGAGCTTGCCCCGCCGTCGAAATTCTCGAAGCTCGGCGGGTTCAACAGCAATGTTTTCAGTACATCCGGCATTCTTCACCCTCAGTTTCGGTCAATTTCAGTGTGCAAAACATTCGCATATTTGGCCAACCTGGTAGCACACGCTGTGACCTGTTTTGCACCCAACTCTTGTAGATAATAGTTTACCCGACTTGGATACATCTCCGCATACGAATCTGCCAACGGTGCGCAATCAGCATCCAACCGTTAAATCCTGCATTGAGTGGGAGTTGCGAACCTTTTGAGTGCGGAAGCAAGGCCTCCGCTTTTGGGGTCGAAACTGCTAGACAACTCAATTGGTCACTTTCCAACTGGACGTCGCTAAAGCGGGAGCTCCGCTCCCGCACTCAACATACCTTGCCCACTACCTCGTCCGTTGCGGTTGACAGAATCTGCCAGATTCGCCCGATCCATTCTTTATGCTCCGGCTTCATCAGCACCGACCGCAAGCATGTCAGACTGTTTTGGTCCCGCTTCGTGGCTCCAAGGTTTGCCTGGAAAAACTCCACGGGCAGTTCCGCCACCGCTAGGTGCAAATTTCGCCGGGCCGCCGCTTCGAAGATCTGCCTCGACATCCCCGACGATTTGCTGACGCTATCCGCACGCGGTGCGAAGATCACGATATCCAGTTCCGGCGGAAAGGCGGTCACAAACCGCGGATCGTTCGCCAGTCGGTGGTGAATGTCGAGAGCCGCCTCGCGGCAATCGTCCAGCCCGCGGGCAAATTCCCCGTCCTTCGCGAGGGGCAATAATCTCTGGGTCGCCCAAAGCGCCGCGGCTGCCGCTCCCGGCCGCGAACATTCCAAGCTGATCTCCCCAAGGTGAAGTTCTTTCGAGCTGAAATAGGTATAGGGCGAATCATGTTTGTAAAGCTTTCCGACGCTGGGGTCGCGAAAAACCACGCAGCCGCATCCGTAGGGCTGCAATCCATGCTTGTGCGGATCGATCACAATCGAATCCACGATGGGCAACGAATCAAATTCGCGCCGCGCTTCGGCTCCAAGATTTCCGGCTAGGCCAAAATATCCGCCATAGGCCGCATCGGCATGGACGCGAAATCCGTATTTTTCGCGCAACTCCAAAATTTGCGCGAGCGGATCGACAGAACCCGAGGCCGTCGTTCCCATCGTGGCCACCACGGTGCCGACGTCGCCTTGCACAAGGAAATCGCGCAACTTTGCGATATCCATGCGGCCGAGCGCATCGCACGGCACGGATGCAAATGGCAGCTGCAGCACGCCGCTGATTCTCGCGTGCGTGTAATGCGCCTGCTCGCTGGCCAGAATCTTCTTTCCTGGGGCAAGTTGTCCCGCAACCCACAGGGCTTCCAGGTTGGCCATGGTGCCGCCGCCGCACAAATGACCGAGATGTTCGCGCCAGCCGAACATTTCGGCGATCTGGGCAACCGCTTCCCTTTCCATCGCCGAGGTGGCGCGTCCGCCGTCGAGCGCATGATTGTTGGGATTGATCCACTGGGCCAGCGCATAGGCCAGGCGGGCCACCGGATGAGGCGGTTTCAACATCTGCCCGGCATACAACGGATGAAAGTAGGGGTAGTTGTCCTGCAAACGCTCGGCGGTCGCGACGAGGGTTTCCGCAACGCGATTCTCGCCCGGCACTTGGGCTTCAAATTCCGGCAGTGCGCGAAACCCCGCGTCGAGCTTCTCGAGCGCTTCCAGAAGAATTTTCAGGCTTGCTTTATCCAGCATGCCCAGAAGTTCACCTTCTATTCATTTCACAAGGCTTCAGTTGTCGTCACGCTTAGGTGAGGTTCTTCGCGCATCCTTATCGGATACGCTCAGAATGACAACACGTATGGGCGTTGAGTTGCTATTCCAACACTTTGTCCAGTTGGCCTGCGGTCTTCAGCAAGTCCAGCTGGGCCTGCTGGCGCTGGAAATTCGCGTCGAGATAAGACATCCATTTTTCGTTTTCGTCCAGGCGGCCCTTTTCAACGTCGCGCAGATTCACTTTGCCTTCGCCGAATTGGGATTGCAGCACGGCCAGATTCTGCTGCGACAATTGCAATTCCAGACGCGCCACTTCTTTCGTGGCGTCCGCCTGCTGCACCTTGCGCGATTTCTGACGAACCTCCGCGCTCACCTGGCTCCTCGTATTGCTAAGGTTGATTTTTGCCGCTTCCAGGTTCACCTGCGCCAGGGCGACATTCGCCCGCGTCTTCGCGCTGAAAATCGGCACGTTGATGCTCACCCCGGCATTCAGGTTGTTGGCACGGAAATTCCGTTCGTTGATGACAAGAAAGCTGTTGTTGAAGTTGTATTTTGCCAGCACATCGTAAATCGTCACCAACTGGAGAGTCGGCCAGTATCCCTGTCTCTCTCCCTTCAGCCGAAATTCCTTGCCCTTCACATCCGATTCGGCCGCCGCCAGACGCGTGTTGCTCTGCGCGGCCATGGCAATCAGGTTGGCGCCTTCCTGCTCCGCGGCGCCGGGCAACTCTTCCGGCGTCACGTCCATGGGCTGCTCCGCCGCGAGGCCCAACTGATTGCGCAAAAACACTTCGAGTTCGTCCTGCCGCCCCTCGAGTTGCAGGATGCGCTGCTTCACTTGCGCCAGGGTTAATTGCGCTTTGGTGACTTCGACGGGAAGCTCGTAGCCTTCACCCTCGCGCTCTTTCGTCACTTCAACAATCTTGTCCGCACTCTCTTTTTCTTTCCGCAGCAATTCCAGCGAGTGACGCACTTTCACCAGTTCAAGGTAGCCCGTCGCCACACGCACCATGACCAGATTGCGAGTATCCTCCAGCACCGCGCGCTGCGCCCGCACCTGTTCCTGTTGCTCCTTAGCCAGCCCGCGCAGAGGGCCATTCAGGATTTGCTCCGTGTACGTGACGCTGACGATCGCCGGCGGCCGGCCTCCGGGAGTTTCGGGCAATCCATAGGTGTAACCCGCTCCCGACCCCGCATAGAGATTGGGAAGAAATTCCGACCGCGTGATTTGCGCCGAGTCCTGTGCCGCCTGCACCTGAAGCTTCGCCAACTGAATATCCTTGCTGTTCGAGAGCGACATCTCGACGGCGCTCTTCAGCGTCAGCACAACGCGCGTGGAACTGGCAACCGGAGCCGGCGGAGTTTGTTGCGACCGCGCCGATTGCGCAGCAACCACCGACAAGAATAGTCCTAAAGCCACGACTTGTTTCGAGGCCATACCGCTTCCTCCCATCCGCTTACTCATAGCGCAACGATTCGATCGGTTCGAGTGCCGCCGCCTGCTTCGCCGGCAGCCAGCCGAAAAAAAGTCCCGTTGAACACGACACCAGGAACGCCAGCACCACGCTCATCCCGGAAATCGGCACGCGCAGATTTCCCGGCAAAAGCTGCTGCACAATTACCGGAATCCCCACACCGATCAGGATTCCGATCACCGCGCCGCCGCCGCTGATCAGGAACGCTTCAATCAGGAACTGCCACATAATCTCTTTTTGCGCCGCCCCAATTGCCTTGCGGACCCCAATTTCCCGCGTCCGCTCGGTCACCGTGACCAGCATGATGTTCATGATGCCGATGCCGCTGATCAGCAGCGCGATGAAGGCAATCACGATCAGTACGATGCGCAACGCCAGGGAAATGGTCTTCGCCGCGCCCAGAATCGCCGTCAAAGTCTGCACGTTGTATTCGGCTTGCGCGGGATGCCGGCTCTTCAGCAGCCGGCTGACCTGCTTCTCGACAATCGCGACCTTGTCCGCCCCGCCGGTCTGCAGTTGAAGCGTGCTCAGGACGTCGGTGCCGGTGTAATACTTCATCAGCGAAAACGGAATGATGACCGATTCCTTCTGCAACTCCGAGAGGCCAAAAGTTTCGGCGCGTTCGCGGAAAACGCCGATCACCGTAAAGGTCAGCTCGCCCATGCGTAGCTGCCTGCTGACGGGATTTTCCACGCCGAACACGCGGTCCGCCAAATCCTTGGTGATCAGGCAAACCTTGCTCCGCGATTCCATATCCACGAAATCGAAATAGCGCCCCCGGAGAATAATCAGGCGCCGGATCTGCTGGTAGCCATCGGTCACGCCGATCAGCCGCACCGGCCGCGTCCTTCCGCTGACCACCACCGCCATCGGCAGGTCGTTGAATCCCGCCACGATTTGCGCGTCGGGAATCTGCGCCTTTGCCGCGGTCAGATCGTCGGTGTTGATTTCGTAGCTGAGGGGCTGGGCTTTTTCCGGCGTCTTGACCATCTCCACCCAAACGAGATTCGAGCCCATCGCCTCGATCTGCGAAATCACGTATTTCTGGCTGGTCAGCGCCACGGTGACCACCAGCACGATGGACGCGCTGCCGATAATCACCCCGATGGACGTCAGCACCGCGCGCACTTTGTTCGCGCGCAAGGCGTCCACGGCCACCGCAACTGCTTCGCGTATGTGCATTTACGTTCCGAAAAATTCGGCTCAGTCTTTCCCGAGCTGTTTCAGCGCCTCTTGCGCCGGCTTGTACTTGCCGTTCAGTTTCAGCGCCGCCTGGTATTCGCCGCGCGCTGCCGCCGGATTCTTCCGACTTTCCTGCAGCCGGCCCAGCCAGTAATGGGCAACCCACGGCCGCGGATACTCGGAGTTCATCGGCGCCACTTCCAGATACTCGCGCACCAGTTTTTCCGCCTCCACAGGCTTCTCGTTTTGCAGAATCAACGCGACGCCGCGGTAGAACTTTCCCCGCGGGTCGCGCGGCGCCAGATCTTCTCCGGCGCCGGCAACAACCAGGAGTTTCTCTCCGTTCTTGCGCTGCAGATAATAATCGCCGATATCGTAAACACGCTTGGCAGTTTTTGGTTTGCTTTCGAGCGCTTTCGTGAACTCCGCGTCTGCGGCCTCGTAGTTCTTTTTCTGCGCCCGGCAGATGCCGGTGGCATAATGCCCTTCCGCCGCGTCCATGGCCATCAATTTCTCGATCAGCGGCTGGGCTTTTTCCTCGCCGCCGCCGACCATCCCCGGAGCGGTGCAGTCGTATTCGATCAAATCCTGCTGAGCATCAAAATTGTGCGCGTCGAGGTCCACGGCCGCCGCAAATTCCTTTTGCGTTTTCCGCGCCAGCGAGTACGCGCTCATCATGGAAGCGTGGTCCGCTTTCGCGCCATAGGCTTCGCCGAGCCAGCGGTGGTATTCGGAATTCTTGGGGTTGATCGCTACGGCCTTTTCCGCGCTGTTTACCGCCGGATCGTACTGGTTCAATTCCAGATAAGATCTCGCCAGGAGCACAAAGATATCGGCGTTGTTCGGCTCGCTTGCCGCCGTGCCTTTCAGAATTTCGATCGCCTGCGCGTACTCGCCCTTTTCAAACGCGGCTTTGGCTTTTTCCAAGGGGGCTTTTTCCAGGGGCGATTCCTGCGCGCGCGCCGCAACGGCCAGCAGCATCAGGAAGATCAGCCCGATGGAAGTAAAGTTAGTGGCTCGCACCATTCCCGCCCGAAACGTTCGACGTGTCCAAATTCACCACGCGGACGGACATGCCGTCGCGAAAATCGGCGTCGCCCGGCAGTGCCACCGTGTCGTCAATCGTGAGCCCACTGACCACCTCATAATTCGTGGCGTCGGCGATGCCCACCTGAATGGCATGCTTTTCCAGAATGGATTTGCCCACGCTGTCCTTGACCACAAAAACAAAACTCTGGCCGCCCAGCGTCTCCACCGAGCCGCGTGGCACCGCCAGCACGTTCAAGCGCTCGCGCGAATTGATGCGGACATTCACATTGGTGTTCGGCAGCAGCTCCAGCTTTTCGTTTTCGACGGAACAGAGCAGTTCGCCCACACTGCGCGAGCCGCGCGGCACCACCTGCTTCGGGGTCATTTCCGTCCGGCCCGGCCAAGTGCGATTCGGCAGCGCGTCCCAGGAGATCTTCACCGGCAGGCCCGGTTCCAACCCGCCCATTTCCGGCTCGTCGATGAAGGCCCGCACGCGCACCTGGTGCAGGTCCGCCATTTCGGCGAGCAGGTCGCCGACTTTTACGTAATCGCCGGCTTTGACTGGCAGGGCGTAGAGGGTGCCGTCGGTAGGGGCGGTGATGCGGCCCTGGCGCACTTTGTCCTCCAGCGCGGCGACATCGGACTGCGCCTGTTGCACGGACAATTCGCCGCGCGAAGTATCCAGCGAAACCTGGCGCTCGAACTCTTTTTTCACCGCCGTCAGGCGGTTCACTTCGGCTTGTGCCTTCGTCAACGCCAAATCATTGGTGGCGACTTCGTCTTTCGTCGCGGCGCCCTGGGCCAACAGCCGCGTGAGCGATTCGTGATTTCGCTGCAAGCCGTCGCGGTCGCCGGTGGCCTTGGCCAGGTCGCCGGCTACGCGGGCCGCGTCATCGGTGCGGCCGCCGGATTTGGCCGCGCGCAAATCTTCTTGCGCCCGGAGCAGCTTTGATTTGGCGTTGGCCAGCTGCGCGGCGGCGTCCTTCACGTTTAATTCCAGCAGCAGCTGCCCCTTTTTGACGTTCTGCCCTTCGCTGACGCTGACCTTTTCGACAAAGGTGTCGAGCTGCGCGCGGATGCTGAACGGGGCGATGGGCTCTACTTTACCGTTGCTGGTGATGGACGAAACGATATTCTGGCGGAACGGCTTGACCGCGGAAATCTTGGCCGCTGGCTGGCGGCCGCTCACCTTGATCAACACGAACGCGACGATTCCCGCAAGGAGCAGGAAGAGCAGCGTGCGGTTGCGCAGCTTCTTATCCATAAATTCCTGAAACCCAATCCTCGTTCGCCATCAGGATCTGCTACACGAAGGAATCATCCGGCTTTCGCGGGTGCCTGTCGTTCCGGATTCCGAGTGCTGGCCTCGATTGTACGTCGAATGCTTAACGTAAAGTCTATCAGGAGGTTAGCCATTTTCTCCACATGCATCCATCCTCCAGTGTGATGCCCGAGGCAGGGCCGAGGATGCTGCCAGCCGTGCCCCGCGGACGGTGCTTTGGGCGTGATAGAATGCCGCCACGATGGAACAATATGTTTCGCGTGACGCCGGACAGATTCGATGCCAAACAGTGCCCGAAGCGTCACAAATGCCAGGAACGGGCTCCCTGATTTTCCGAATTTCGGCTTTCCGCGCGTCTCGAAGGTTCCGGTGATATCTTTCTCCCTGCAACTACCTACTCCGGAGCATAGGCCGGTGTGTGCGGTTTCCTGTTCGTATCGAGGTTTAGCGCATGATCGAAACACGCGGACTTACCAAACTGTTTAAAGACAAAAAGCGCGGCGAAATCCGCGCCGTCGACGGGGTGAGCTTCACGTGCGCTCCCGGACACATCTACGGACTGCTCGGCGCGAATGGAGCCGGCAAAACCACGACGCTGCGCATGCTGGCCACGATCCTGGAGCCCTCTGACGGTACGGCCATTGTCTGTGGGCATGACGTGGTGGAGGCGCCCCAAAAAGTCCGCGCCAATGTCGGTTTTCTCTCGACTGCGACAGCGCTTTACCCGCGACTGACTTCGCAGGAGATGGTCGAATATTTCGGCCGGCTGAACGGCATCCCGGAAGCGGAATTGAAGAGACGCCTGGATGAAATTTTCACCCGGCTGGACATGAATTCGTTTCGCGATCGCCGCTGCGACAAGCTTTCTACCGGCATGAAGCAGAAAACCTCCATCGCGCGCACATTGATCCACGATCCGCAGGTAATGATTTTCGACGAGCCCACGCTGGGCCTGGACATCATGACCGCGCGGACGATTCTGGAGTTCATCCGCGAGTGCCGGCAGCGCGGGAAGACAGTGATTTTTTCGACGCACGTGATGAGCGAAGTGGAAAAACTCTGCGACGTCATCGGCATTATCCAGTCCGGAAAACTGCTGGCGGAGGGCTCGCTGGCTTCGCTGCGCGAAAAGTACCAGGAGCAGGACCTGGAGGAGATTTTCGTGAAGGTGGTTGCGCCGCACTACAAGCCCGAGGAGGCCGCCTGACATGCCTCTCCGGAACATCGGCATCGTGTACCGCAAGGAGCTCACCGACTCGCTGCGCGACCGGCGCACCCTTATCTCCACGCTGCTCGTGCCCCTGCTGCTTTTTCCGCTCATGTCCGTCGGCTTTATCGGGTTGGCGGAGACCCTGGAGACGAAAGCAAAGAAAGAGATTCCCCGGGTAATGCTTCTGGGCGGCGCGGATTCTCCGCAGGTGGTAAACGAATTGCGCTCCAGCAAGAAGATCGAAGTGGTGCCGGCGACGCCGGACTGGAGGGACAAGATTGTCAACAAGGAGATTCGCGCGGCGATCGCCGTTCCCGATGGATTCGAGACCAGCCTGGCGCAGCAGAATCCCCTGACCGTGGAGATTTACAAATACGAAGGCGAGTTGAAGTCTTCCATTTCTGCGGACACGATCGAACGGGATCTCAAAGCCTACCGAGACAAGGTCATTGAAGCGCGGCTGGAGGCCGATCACGTGCCCTCTTCCGTGCTGACACCGTTTCGGATCAAGCAGGACAATGTCGCGCCACCGGAAAAAGTCGGCGGGGCGGCCTTTGGCGGGATCATCGGCTACATGGTCATCCTGCTCTGCCTGACGGGCGGCATGTATCCGGCGATGGACCTGACCGCGGGTGAAAAAGAGCGCGGCACGATGGAGACGATTCTGTCGAGCCCTATTTCGCGGTTCGACCTGGTCATGGGGAAGTTTTTCCTGGTGCTGACCGCATCGCTGGTTACGGCGGCGCTTTCCGTTCTCTCGATGGGGATTTCGTTTTGGGGCATCCAGCAGTTGAAAGCGTTCGACGTGACAAAAAACCCCGACGCGACGGCCATGCAGCTGCAGATCAAGCTGCCCGCGGTGCTTTCGGTTTTTCTGATGGCTCTGCCGCTGGCGGTGCTGTTTTCCGCGGGCCTGATCACGATTTCGCTGTTCGCCAAAAGCTACAAGGAGGCGCAGAGCTACATTTCGCCGTTAATGATCGTGGTCATTCTTCCCGCGGTGGCGGCGATGCTTCCTGGCGTCGAGCTGACGGCCAAGCTGGCGCTGATTCCGATCCTGAACGTCAGCCTGCTTTGCAAGGAACTGGTGACGGGAACCTATCACTGGAACTTCATCGCGCTGATTTTTCTTTCCACCTGCGTCTACGCCGCCGGGGCGCTTTTCCTGGCGGTGAAAATGTTCCAGCGCGAAGACGTGCTCTTCCGCAGCTGATTCCGTTTCCCTGCGCATTGTCGGCGCGGAAGAGGCTGAATATTTCCTGAACCGATCTGCGAGGTTTTTCGTATCTACTGTTGAGGCCCCATGCTGCGACGCACGCTCCGGATTTTGTTCATCCTTCTTGTTGTTCCCCCGATCGTTTCCGTTGTGATGGGCTGGCTGGTGGCGCCTTCGTTTCTGCACCCGGTGCGGCGGCCGCTGACGCCGGACCTGATGCGCGAAGCCGATGCCTCGTTCGCACACAGCTGCGCGCATCGCGAAGATTTCCCCGTCACCGCGCCCGATGGCGCGCTGCTGCGCGGGTGGAAAGTGCGCCCGGAAACGCCGAATGGCGCGTGGGTGCTGCTCTTTCACGGCGTTGCCGACAACCGCGTGGGCACGATCGGGCAATCCGAAATCCTGCTTTCCGCGGGATACAGCGTGGTGATGATGGATCAGCGGGCCCACGGCGAAAGCGGCGGCGAGATGGCCACCTACGGCTGGCTGGAGCGCGACGACACGCGCGCGGTGATCGATGCCCTGGCGACCACAGAGCATCCCTCGCACATTTTTGCGCTGGGGGAGTCGATGGGCGCGGGCATCGCGCTGCAATCGGCGGGCGTTGACCCGCGCATCGAAGCGGTGGCGGCGGAAGCGCCGTTCGCGAGCCTGCGGGAAGCCTCGTACGATTACGCGGGCCTGCAGGAATACCCGCTGCTGGGCAAAACGCTGTTTGCGCCGGGCGCGTGGGTGATGCTGTACCGCGGCGGGAGGATTGCCGGATTTTCCGCCTCCGGCGTTTCCCCGGAACGCGCGGTGGCCGCGCGGAGTTTTCCCGTCCTGCTGATCTGCGATGAAAAGGACACTACTCTGCCCTGCCGCCACGCAAAAAGAATATACGCCGCCGCGCGCGGGCCGAAATCCCTATGGATGGTTCCCGGAGCGTTTCACACCGCGGCGCTCGGATTTGCGCCGGAAGAGTTCCGCCGTCGGGTGCTGGAGTTTTTCCACCAGTCCGGCCTCGAGCCGGTCACAAAGCCACGTTAACGGTTCCCTTGACTCTCGCTGTTTACAAGCCGGCGCCGGTTTCTTGCTTGCCGGAGCCGTTTGCGCCCGCCGCTTGCCAGCGGTCGCTGAGGTGCCGGACGGTTTCGCGCATGCGCACGGCCATCTCCGCTATGGTCTCCAGGCGCTGCAGGGCCTGCAGCGGCAGATCCAGCGTTCCGCGGCGCGCCTCGAGCAACAGCAGTTCGGCGTTGCCCAGAATTCCCGTCAGGGGATTGTTCAGTTCGTGGCGCAGCACCTCGCCGAAGTCGCGGTCGTCCAGCCGCAGGTCGGCGAGCGAAATGGGCTTGGTGAGGGGCACGTCCTGTGGCGCGGGCCTCGCCGAACCGCGCAGGCGCCGCTCCACCATGGTGACGGCCGCCGGCAGGCACAGCGCGGAACGCGGGACGAAGTCCACGGCTCCCGAACGCACGGCCTGGGTCAACTGCGGGCCCTCTTCGGCGGCACCGATCCACACGACGGGCGCGGAGCCGGCGAGCAGCGACAACGCCGATTCGAGCGCCTGCCGCCGCGCGCGCCACGGCCCGCCGGGCTCCGCCAGCGCGCGCTCCTCCGCCAGGATCACCGTCGGCGACGCTTCGACCAGAATCTGGCGCGCCCCGGCGAGGCCGTCCGCGTCCGCAATCCGGAGATCCTTCCGGCGGCGTTCGAGTTCGTGGCGTGCTTCGGAACAGAAATCCTCCCGGCCACAAAGCAGCACCAGATCTCCTTGCCGCCCGGGCGGGCGCTCCCTTCCCGTGGTTCCTAAGCTTTCCATATAATTTGGGCGTTCTTGCACAGTATTTGCCTCTCCTTTCTTATTACAGCATTCCGCGTACGGCGCGGCTCAACTCTTCCACCCGGAACGGCTTCGCCACATACGGCAGGCGATGGCGCTCCAAAAACTCCTGGGTGCGCGGCGCCACCACGTCGCCGGTCACGAACAGCACATGGCCCTGCAGGGAATTCCGGCGCTTGCCGAGCGACTGGAAAAACTTCTGCCCGTCCATGCCCGGCATCTTCAGGTCGCAGATCACCAGGTCGTACTCCTCGTGCTCGGCGCGGTCGAGCGCCGATTCGCCGTCGCGCAGAACGTCCACGCGCATGCCTTCCTCGCGCAGCACATCGGCGATCAACCCGCCGACCGTGGGTTCGTCCTCGACCACCAGCACGCGCGGCGCGCGGTGTTCCGCGGAGCCGAGGCTGCCTCCGACCGTGGGAGGCGGCAGGCGGAGAACCGTCGAGACTTCGACGGGTTCCTTCACCGGCTTCTGGGCCACGGGCAACTCCACCACAAAGCGTGTGCCGCCCTTCGGCGGACTGAGCACGTTCACGGTTCCGCCGTGTTGCCGCACGAATCCCAAGACGATCGCCAGGCCGAGCCCCGTGCCCACACCCGGCGGCTTAGTGGTAAAGAACGGATCGAAAATGCGCGCCTGGATCGCGCCAGGAATCCCCGGACCGTCGTCCCAAACTTCGAGGCGCGCGCGCCCTGCGCCGGCGCTCCCCGTGCGCACGCCGATCAAACCGCCCCGGCCGCTCTGCAGGATGGCTTGTTGGGCGTTTTGCAGCAGGTTCAGCAGCACCTGTTGCAACTGTCCGAAGTCGCCTTCGACGTCGGGCACCGATGCCCCCTTTTCCACCATCAGGTGGATGGCGGAACCCGAGAGCGACGCGCGCAACAGGCTGGCGGAGCGGTCCACGAGTTCATTGAGCGACACGGGTTGGTGGACGCCCCACGCGTCACCCGAAAGCTGCAGCATTTGCCGGAGAATTCCGGTGGCGCGCTCGGCCTCCGCGAGCAATCCGCGCAGTTCGCGGCTCGCGGGCTCCGGGCGGCCCGCTTCGCGCTGCAATAGCCGCTGGGCGAAGCCCAAAATGGTCGTGAGCGGATTGCTCAGCTCGTGCACGATGGCGCTGACCCGCTGCCCGAGCGAAACCATCTTTTCGGTTTGCACCATGCGCGACTGAAAGAGCCGCCGCGCACTGGTCTCGCGGTAGACTTCCACGCGGCCAAGGCGCCGGCCGCTTTCCCCCACGATGGCGCGCGCGCAGCGCTCGATGGTTTGCGGCACCGGCCAGTTCATGGCCAGATCTTCCTGGCTTTCCTCTTCCTGTAGTTCCCCGAGCGCCCGCCAGCCGCGCGCGAATGCTTCCGGGTCGGCGGCATAGGGCGCCACCTTGCCGAGCAGGTCTTCCAGCGTACGGAGTCCCGCGCCGTCCTCGCGGGTGAGCCCGAGCAGGCGATAGAAGTGCTCGTTTGCCGCGCGGATGCCGCCGGCTTCGTCGAACACCACCACTCCTTCCGTCATCCAGTCCACGGTCTGGCGGAGTTCGGCTTCGGTGTCTTCTTTCCGGCGTTCGCCCGGCTCGGCGCCGGCGCGTTGAACGCTTATGGCCAGGAACTCCGGGCTCGAGAGATCCAGCTTCCGGCACTCGACCTCCGCGCCGTCTTTCAACTGTGCGTTCAGGATTCCTGCCGCGTCCGCGGCGCCGGTGTGCAGCCAGCCGCTGACGCGCTCCCACTCGCGCGGACGGAAGAGTTCAACAAATCGCAGCTCCGGGTTCTCCCAACGCAGGGCGGGCAGGCCGGATTCCCGCAAGAACACTTTTCGCGCGCCCTGGCTCCAGCCCCGCAGGAACCCGTTGCGATCGACAAGCGCGACCGGTTGATCGCTGCGCTCGAGCAGCGCAAGCCGCCAGGCCTCCGTGCGGGCGCGCTCCGACCGCCACTCTTTCTGCCGCAACACCTGCGCGGCCAGCAACGCGCGATACTCCAGGCGTTCCTGACTTTCGAGGCTGGTGCGGCCGCGCGGGAGCCCCGCCAGAAGCGCGCCGCGAGTAACGCCCTCCACGACGATGGGGACGGCCACAATACGCGCGATGTGGCGCGCCAGCGGGAGCGCGCCGGCCTCCGCCCCGGTCACCTGTCCAGTTTCGACCGCTTGGCGCCAGAACATTTCGAGCGGGCCCTGCTCCACGCTGTGGCCCCAGGCGGGATCGCCGCTGAGGGCGCGAATTTGCAAACGTTCTTCGGCGCGGGCACCCGACGGCGCGGTAACGGCAAGTCCGGTCTTGCGCTCGCCAATCAAGGCGAAGACGGCGCCAACGCCGGCAGGCCCGTCGGTGCGCGTACAGGTTTCCACCAGTTCCGCCAGAATCTGGTCGAGGTCGGCGCTCTCCGCCAGCAGCGCTTGCACCCGGGCGGCGAGTTCCAGGTCCGCCTTTCTCTCCCGGGCCAGCCGGCTCTGCTCTTCATTTTCGACGGCCAACGCGAGTTCAAGCGCGACCTCTTCCGCAAGCACTCTCGGAAGCGGACGTCCGGCGCGCCGCGCCGCCACCAGAATCAATCCCCGCAGCAGGTTCCGTCCGAAGACGGGCACCCACAACACGTGGCACATGCCGAGGGTCGGACCGAGTAGAGGATTGTGGACCTCGCCGGTAAGCGTGAGCTCGGCCGTTTTTCCGACGGAAAGCAGATCCAGGGGAAGCGGAAACTCCAGCGAGAGGCTGGTGCACTTTCCTGGCACGTTCCCCGCTCCGCGTTCCCGGACCTCGCCGTGAAATACAATTCTTCTTGCCGGACGGGATTCATCGGCCGCCGGTCCATCCAGCCATACGCCAAAGCGCTCCGCGCCGGGCTCCAACTGCAGCTCCAGCAGGGCCTCGCGAATCAAGACCTCGCGCCCTGCGCCCGCGCGGGCCGCGCGCACGACGCCACGCGGGGCGCGCACAAGAGGCAATTTCAACGCATGGTTTCGTGTGAACACGCCGGGTTCCTCGGGGCTGCTCACACACCTCTCATGCACTGACGGCACCAAAGCAGTGCCGGGCCATCTTGCTGTGGAGAGAAGGTTTACCGCTGGCGGGGAATTTTCAAGTCGAGAATCGGCGGGCTATTTTTCCAAATTGATACGCGCTGTGGGGCTCACGCGTCGGTGCGTTCGATCTGGTACTGCTTGAGTTTCCGGTAGAGCGTGGTCTTCCCGATGCCCAGCATCCGCGCGGCCGCCTGCTTGTCGCCGCCAGTCTGTCGCAGCGTGCTGAGGATGGCGCGGCGCTCCAGCTCTTCGAGAGGCAGCAACTCTTCCTTTTCCGGTGCGCGCTCGGTGGTCGGATATTGCAGGGTCGTCGGGAGGTCGGTCACGTGGACGAACGGCCCGCTGCCGAGCGCGACGGCGCGCTCGATGGTGTTTTCGAGTTCGCGCACGTTGCCGGGCCAATCGTAGGCCATCAGCCGGCGCATGGCGTCTTCGGTGAGCTCGCGGGTCATTTCGTCCTGGCGCGAGAATTTCTCGAGGAACGAAGTCACCAGCAGCGGGATGTCGCTCTTCCTTTCGCGCAGCGGCGGGAGCTTGATCTGCACGACGTTCAAGCGGAAATACAGATCCTGCCGGAAGGTGCCGTTCTTGATGCCGAGTTCAAGGTCGCGATTGGTGGCGGCCACGATGCGGATGTTGATCGGCCGGCGCTCCGTGGAGCCGACCGGCTTGATCTCTCCCTCCTGAAGGGCGCGCAGGAGTTTCGCCTGCATCTCAATTGACATTTCGCCCAGTTCATCGAGCAGCAACGTGCCGCCGTTGGCGGATTCCATCAGCCCCTGCTTGGATTGCAGGGCTCCGGTAAACGCGCCACGCGTGTAGCCGAAAAGCTCCGACTCGATCAGCGTGGGCGCCAGCGCCGAACACTCCACCGGCACGAACGGCTTGTCTTTGCGCACGCCCAGAAAGTGGATGCTGCGCGCCACCAACTCCTTGCCGGTTCCGCTTTCACCGAAAATCAGAACGGGGTGATCGCGGAGGCTGACTTTTTCAATCAGCCGGTACACCCGCTCCATCCGCGCGGACATTCCGATCAGGCCGCCGAAGCCGGGGAGGGCGCGCACCTGCTCGCGCAACATGCGGTTTTCGCGCTTCAGTTCCACCGCGTGAACCACCTGCTCCAGCCGGGCGCGCAATTCCTCGATGCGGAAAGGTTTCGTGACGTAGTCCACCGCGCCCATGCGCGTGGCTTGCACCGCGGAGTCGATGGTGCCGTACTGCGTCAGCATCACCACGGCCATGTCCGGGAAGAGCCGTGTGACGCGCTTCAGCAGTTCGAGGCCGCTGGTTCCCGGCAAGCGCAAATCGGTGAGCAGAATATCCACGGGTGAAACTTCCAGGACCTCCAGCGCTTCCTCCGCGGTGCTCACGTCAAATACCTTCATGCCCGAGTCTTCGGCGATACTGCGGCAGACGCCGCGCACGTGTTCATCGTCGTCCACGACCAGCAGGTGGACCGGTGGCAGGCCCAGCGCCGCCCGCTCTTCTTTTCCGATTGCGAAAACTCCGGCGGCTCTCTCGAAATCCGCGCTCACAGTGCGTCCCATGTGCGTATCCGCCATCGTGCCTCTTCTCTGGGAACTGCCTTTCCGTCTGATTGGGCGGAGATGATGAGGAAAAGGCTGGACTAATTCCCGTTCCGGGAAAGTACCCCTCTCTTCTATTTCAGAATGGCTCTATTGTCAAGTATGTAATTACCTAAAGTAGACTTAAGATGGCTATGTACCATTATGGAACGATTCGGGCACGATAGCTGACACCCTGTACAAAAAGAGACAGGCGTGAATTTCTTGAGATTTCCTTAGGGTTTGATTGCTGCCAGGGGCACAGGGTATTGCCACGCCAGAATTCCTTCGCTCTGGGAACCGAATACCACTTGGCCTGCTTGCGTCTCCAGGACGCCGCCGATCCGGCCGCGTTCGGCGTCCCTGTCCAGACGCTGCCAACCATCGTGGCGGCCGCACGAGTAGTAGATTCCGCCCTGTTGCAGCGTTACAAGGATGACAGAGCCGATTCGCAGGCCTGCGCCGATAGAAGCCGTTGGAAGCCCTTCCTGAACCAGCGTCCAATGTTCCCCAGCATCGGTGGAGAAATACAAACCGCGATCGGTACCCAGGAAGGTCTCCGAGAGTTGCGGAGAAACCGCCGACAGCCAACTGATCTTCCGCGCGCCGGCGGGAAGGCTGTGCCAAACCGCGGAGCGGCCCGCATCGCGTGAGATTCCGAACTTTCCTTCACTCGCAACAGCCAAGGAATTTCCGTCCAAAGAACTCCAAATGGCGGTGAGAGGGGAAATCCGGAAAAACGCCGGGAGCAGTGAGCATTTTCTCTCCGCGTCACAGCGAAGCAATCCCTCCTTCACGGGCAGAAACGCAGCACCGGCCGAGAATCCGAGCGGGCCGGCTGCGAGCGAAACAGGATTTGATGGCGATTTTATTTCCCCGGGCCGCTTGCTTCGCTGCTGAACGGGGGCGACAAGCATCAAGTTCCAGCGTTTCCATTCTTTTCCCTGTTCGCTGTAGTTCCAGAGCGTGCCGTCGCCCAGGCTCGCGATCCAGCCCCACGGGCTGCCATATAACCGTTCGATGCGGTCGGCGGCCCAGCCGCCCGGTCTTGCGCCACTGGCAGGGGCTGACGGTATCGGGCGCCAGTTTTTTCCGGCATCGGCGCTTTCCTCGAGTTCCGCGCCGTTTCGCTCGAAGAGCGCCAGCAAGTGCCTCGTATCGCGCGCGTCGCCCACCAGCAGCTTTACCACGGTGTGCGTGAAGCCGCGATTGGCGGACACGAAATTTTTTGCGGAGTCTTCGCTCGCGAGGACTCCCTGCGATTCCGTCCCGAGAAGCACGCGCGCGGAGGTACTCCCCCTGGCGGGAAGCACCGCGACTCCGTTGACGACCCAATCCTTCGGCGTGGTGCGTTCCCAGCTTTCCCCGGCGTCGCGCGTCACCCACAGGCCTTCGGTCGTCGCCGCGTAGAGGACCAGGGGATTCGCCGGATCCTGGACGATGGCCTGCGTCCTGCGAGCCGCGTACGGGATGCCCTGCAGCTTGGTCCACTGCTCGCCGCGATTGTCGCTGCGATAGATTCCCGAGCAGGCGCTCAAATAAACGCGGGCGGGATTGGCGGCATCCACGCGCAGGCTCATGATGTCGGAATCGTCGATGAGTCCCGCGGCAATGGACTTCCAGGTTTTTCCGCCGTCCGTGGTTTTCCACGGCAGGTGATACGTGCCGGCATAGATCAGGTCAGGCTGCGCCGGGTCCACGGCGATGGAATCCACATTGCGCAACTCCGGATCATCAGGCGGAGAGATGCGCTCCCAGTTTTTCCCGTCATCGCGAGAACGAAAAACGCCGCTGCGGGTTCCGGCGATCATGGTGCCGGGCTGCGAGGCGGAAAATTCGAGGGCGCGCACGGCTTCTCCCGGCAAGCCGGCGGGCAGCCAGGTTTTGCCGCCGTCGACGCTGGCGAAGACTCCACCGCCGGCGCCGGCCTCGCGGAACCAGACCGCTGCAAACAGCTTTCCGGGAACGCGCGGATCCGCGGCCAGCGCGGCAACGACCGCGTCGGTCCGTGTGCCCGCCCGTCCGCGCAGTTCCCAGTGTGAGCCACGGTCTTCACTGGCAAAAACGTGGCCGTCGCTTGTGCCGAGATAAACTGTTCCGGCGGAATCCGCACCGAGCGAGAGCACCATGCCGCCCTCGGGCCCCAGGCGTTGCCACGACTGCGCGCGCAACGGCGCCGCCACAACCAACGTCACCCAAATTAGGATTGCTATCCTCACGCGAGGAGTTCCAGCCCATTCCTTTCTTGTTGAACTCAGCAACCTGTACCGCATAAAAGGAACCGGGCTCCCCGAATTTGAACTCGGAGAGCCCGGTACTGAGTTCCTGATTCCCCCTTGCGACGGACAGAAACGGTCCGCGCGCGGGAATAAGGTCTAGTAGGTTGCGCCTTCCGGCACGAAGATGAAGTCAACGCGGCGGTTGGACTTCTCCGAGCCCTTTTCGGTGGAAGCAGTCCCGACGCGAGTGGAGACGCGCGAAAGATCGATCTCCTTCTCGGCGAGATATTTCTTTGCGCCATCGGCGCGGGTCTGGGCCAGCTTATTGGCGTTGGGTTCCTTGGGATCGGCGTAGCCGACGATCACCAGCTTGGCGTTGGGTTCGCTCTTGAGGCGCAGGGCAACGTCGTCGCCGACGCGCTTGCAGGCGTTGTCGAAGCGGCCTGCACCGAGCTTGGTGTAACCGCAATCGCCAACTTTGGCGGCCTGCGGCGGCGGAGCCGGTTGCTGAACGTCAACCGCCGTGGGGGCGCTGGTGCGGCCACCGCGGCCATCGTCGGCCGTGCAGGTAATGGAATAATTTCCGGCGGCGAGACCGGTGGAATCAAACTGCGCGGCGGGGCCGTTGCCGGAAATCTGGCCGGCCGTGGCGGTGTAACTGTAGGTCAACGGATCGCCATCCGGGTCGCTGGCTGTCGAAACGATCTTCACGCGTTCGCCGGCGATGATCGGATTGCGTTCCGGAGCGCAGGAGATCACCGGGGGCTGATTCGGCCGCTTGGCAACGGCGACATCGGTGGCGCAGCTTGCCGTGCCGCCGTGGCCGTCGTCCACCTTGGCGTTGACGGTGTAGCTGCCGATCGCCAGGCCCGAGGGGTTCCAGCGAACGTCAGGCCCGGTGCCGTCCACGGTGCCACCGGTTGCAGTGTAGCTGTATGTAAGGGGGTCGTTGTCGGCGTCGGAAGCGTTCACGTGGATCGCGATGGGATCGGTTGTGCCTTCATAAACGGAAGGCTGGGCCGCGGAGCAGGCCGCGACCGGCGGATGATTCGGCTTGGGCGGAGCAGGAGGATAAGCCCAGCGTAGCACCAGGCCGGTGCCGATGCGGAAGTTATTCTGCCGACCGTTGGGGCTAAGCAGGCTGCCGGAGAAATTGGTCATCAGGTAGTCCGCCTGGACAAAACGCCATGTGAGATAGCGCGTGAGCACGACGTCCACGCCGCCACCGACCGCCATCGCAAATGCGCTTTGGGACTGATCGCCCGTAACCTGACTGCTGCCGCGCGCCGCGCCGAAGAGGACTTCGCCGAAGGGCACAAAATGATCGAAGCGCCGCCAATTCAGGCGGGGACCGAAGAGATAGGTCTGCATGTTCCCGCTGATTGTGCTTTGTGTTTGAGGATTGGTGGGATCGAGGAAGACCTGCCGATCGAAGTGGTAGCCACCGACTTCGGCAACGAGACCGAGCCAGCGATTCACGTTATAGGCGAACGAACCGGTCGCGCCGAGTTCGTTAAAATTCCTGAAGGATGTGCCCGGGGCAAAATTGATGTAGCTGAACATCCCCGCGACTTCAAATTTCGGCGTCAACTGCCCCCAGGCGTGGCGATTCCAGGGGTTGTTGGACCAGTCCGAAAAGACATCGGCCGGTTTGGCTGCGGCGGCGGGCATCCCAAACAGATTCGCTGAGGCATGAGCGATGCCGAAATCACCGGCCGGAACAGCATTGGTGGATTCCGACGTGTTGCTGCTTGTTGCCGTGTCGGCGTCTTTCTGTTGCGCACAGATCGGCAGGGCGAGCAGAGCGCCCATTGCCACAATTGCATACCATTTGCGCATACTTTCCTCCCTAATCGAGACTAAGAATTCCATAAATTACTTGCGTCATTCCTTCATCGAGTTCAGCTGAAACGCTGGATAGCGACGCCGGAGAATACGCAGCAAACCACATGCTTTTGCAAAATGGGGGCGGTATAAAACCAGTCTTGCTAACAATGGAAGCAGTGGCGAAATGAAACTCGTTGCTGCGGGGAAAAGCATATTCCATAAGTTCATCATTCTGCAAGCGTTTCCTGAAATGAACCGGGGTGCGGTACGGGTCCGGGAGTTAGTGCCGGTTCCCCGGACGCTGGCTTGCGATACACTCTATCCCCTATGAGTTCCTGTGCCCTGTTGGACCTGAACTGGATCGGGCAATCCCAGTGCATTGCGACCGCGCTGCTTCGCTCGGACAATTTCAACGTGCTGATCGACCCTGGCCCCGGCTCCACGCTGAATACACTGCGCGAAAGGCTGGAGTCGCATCGCCTTCGAGTGGCGGACTTGAACGCCATTCTCCTGACTCATATTCACCTGGATCATGCCGGCGCGACCGGGGCGCTGGTCCGGGAAAACCCGGCGCTGCAGGTGCATGTCCATGCCCGCGGCGCGGCGCATATGATTGATCCAGCAAAACTGCTGGACAGTGCCGGGCGCTTGTACGGCCAGGAGATGCAGAAGCTGTTTGGAGATTTCCTACCGGTGCCGGAGAACAATCTGCGCATTTTGCAAGGCGGCGAAACTCTGTCTCTGGGATCGCGTGAACTTCGGGTGCTCTACACACCGGGCCACGCTTCGCATCATGTCACTTATTTCGATCCAACCGAGCGGGTGGCTTACGTGGGAGATACGGCGGGGATTTCCATGGAGGGCCATCCGTTCATACTTCCAGCAACGCCGCCGCCGGATATCAATCTGGAATTGTGGTATGCGTCGCTCGATGCCATCGCGCAGCTTCGGCCGCGGCGGTTGTTTCTTACCCATTTTGGATATTCGGATCAGCCGGGGCGGCACCTGAACGCCTACCGGGAGCGGCTGCAGCACTGGGGCAAACTGACGGCAGAAATACTTTCGCGCGGGCAGGAACAGAGCGAGGCCATCCTCGCGTTCAGTCGCGCGGTCGCGGCGGAGGCGGCAGAGTTTCTTTCTCCGGCGCAACTTTCCCACTACGTATTCAATGGGGCGCTGCAACTTTCGTGGCTGGGCTTGGAGCGCTATCACCGCAAGCGCGCGGAAGCGATGGCGAAGGAGTCGGCGGGTTAATTTCCGTTGGCTGGCAGGTGCAGGCCGAATTCGCGGTGGGCGGCCAGCAACGCTTTTTTCACGGCGCTTTCCTCAATGACAAACGAGATGTTGCTTTCGCTGGAGCCTTGGGCGATGGCGATGATGTTCACGTTTTCCCTGCCCATGGCTTGAAAGGTGCGCCCCGCGACTCCCGGGGTGCCGCGCATATTTTCACCGACCACGGCGACGATGGCGATGTTCGGGTCCACGTTGATGTGCTCCACCTTTTCGTGCTTCAGGTCGTCGGCGAACTCCTTGCGGAGAGCTTCGATGGTGCGTTCGGCGTCGGCGGAAGAGACGCTGAAGCAGATGTCGTTCTGCGAGGAGGATTGGGAAATCATCAAAACGTTCGCGCGCACCTCGGCGATCGTGGAAAAGGTCCGCCCCACAACGTCGGTGAGGCCCACGATGCCGGGGCCGCCGAGGCTGATCAGCGTAACGTCGCGGATGGCAGTAAGAGCTTTCACACCGGTGTTAGCGCCACCTTTGGGAGTGATTTTGGTGCCACGTTTTTCCGGCGCGAAGCTGTTGCGGATCCAGACCGGGATAGCCGAATCGACGACGGGCTTCAGCGTTTTCGGGTGCAGGACTTTGGCGCCGAAGAAGGCCAATTCCGCGGCTTCGCGATAAGAGATGCTGGGGATGGTGCGCGCTTCGTTAATCAGGCGAGGGTCGGCGGTCAGAACGCCGTCCACGTCGGTCCAGATGATCACTTCTTCGGCGTCGAGAGCCGCGCCAAGAATCGTGGCGGAATAATCGGAGCCCCCGCGGCCGAGGGTGGTGAGTTCCCCGTCTTCGGTGGCGCCGATGAATCCAGTTATGACCGGAACGATGCCCTTTTCGAGTAGCGGGAAGATTCGCGCTTGGGATTTTACGCGGGTTTCGTGCATCAGCGGATCGGCACCGCCGTGAAAGTCGTCGGTGACGATCAGTTCGCTGGATTCCACAGACTCTCCGGACAGGCCCAGTTCTTTGACGGCCGCAGCAACCAGGGGAGCGGAAAGGCGCTCGCCGAGACTGGAAATCGTGTCGAGAGTGCGCGGGGAAAGCTCGCGCAACAAGGCGGTCCCCTCGCAGAAGCGCCGGCCGTCGGCGAAAACCTGGCGCATTTTTTCACTGACTTTGGCGCGCGCGGCTTCGTTTTTGACGACGGCTGCTAGCGTGCTCTCGTGTTTCGCGGCGAGTTCATCAAGAATGGCGAGGGAGGCTTTGGCATTGCCGGTCTGAGCTGTCTTCGCCGCCTCGATGAGACGATTGGTAACTCCACTCATGGCCGAAACGACGGTGACACACTTTCCCGCGCGCGCGGCTTCGACGATGATTTGCGCGGCGCGCGCGATGCACGCGGCGTCGCCTACCGAGGTTCCTCCGAACTTCATCACTTGTGAAACCGGTTTCATGATTCTTCCACCGCACCCAGATGCGCCGCTGCGTCCGTTGAGACGACTTCTACCATCTTAAGGTTCCCGGGCGCGTTGCGCGAATCTCCACTTATCGATTTTTCTAATCGAGTACATGGAAATTCGTGCTTGCCATCCGCTGAACGGAGACTCGGGCAGAAAACTCCTTAGACCGCAGGATCGCTAGCACTAGTCGGCAATGGTGCAGTACCGCCTCCACTCCCTAAGCCCTATATATCTACATTAAATGGTTGATTTTAATACAGATACTAGAGTGATCAGGGAAAGGTGAAAAAAAACAAAAAAAGACTTGCAATTGATGTAGTGTTGTAGTTAACTACAACACCATGATGCTTGTTCACATTTTCGAGCTTCTCGCCAACGCGCTTTTTTGCGGGTGGGATCAGGTGGAATGGGCCATTGCTTCGCACATTTGCGATTCACTCATCACGGTTATAAGGAACCACTGATGGACCGCGAGTGGAACGACAGCCAGCCGATTTATCGCCAGCTTCGCGACCGCGTCGTCGCAATGATTCTTGACGGCGTGTTGAAAGAAGGCGATCCGCTGCCTTCGGTGCGCAGCGTGGCGGTTGAGTACCGGGTGAATCCGCTGACGGTCTTGAAGGGCTATCAACAACTGGTGGACGAGCAACTGGTGGAGAGCCGGCGCGGCCGGGGAATGTTCATCAACACGGGAGCGCGGGATTTGCTGCTGCGCGGCGAGCGGCAGAAGTTTCTGGCGGAAGAGTGGCCGCGGGTGCACGCAACGATTCAGCGGCTGGGACTGACACCTGAAGAACTGCTGAAAGCGAGTGAGAACGGGAAGCCGGCGGCGGATTCCAAAGAAACAGAAGAGGAGCGCTAAGCCATGGCATGTATCGAAGCACGCGGGCTCCGCAAGGCGTTCGGCACAACAGTCGCAGTTGATGGGATGGATTTGCGTGTCGAAGAGGGACGGATCCTGGGATTGATCGGGCCGAATGGGGCGGGCAAGACGACGGCGTTGAACGCAATTCTCGGTCTTACCTCGTATCAGGGCGAACTGCGAGTGTTGGGACGCGACCCGTGGATCGAACGCGACCGCTTGATGCGCGACGTTTGCTTCATCGCGGATGTGGCCGTGCTGCCGCGCTGGATGCGGGTTTCCCAGGCGCTGGATTTTGTAGCGGGCGTGCACCCGCGATTCGATCGCGCGAAGGCGGAAGGCTTTCTAGCAAAGACAACGATCAAGCGAACCAGCCGAGTGAGGGAGTTGTCGAAAGGGATGGTGGCGCAACTGCACCTGGCGCTGGTGATGGCGATTGACGCGCGGCTGCTGGTTCTGGACGAGCCGACGCTGGGCCTGGACATTCTTTTTCGCAAACAGTTTTACGATTCGCTGCTGAACGACTATTTCGACCGCACGCGAACGATTGTGGTGACCACTCACCAGGTGGAAGAGATTCAGGACGTGCTGACGGACCTGATGTTCATTAATCGGGGGCGCATTGTGCTGAACTGCAGCATGGAAGAGTTCGAGCAGCGATACCTGGAGGTGATGGTGAACCCGGAAAAGATTACGGCGGCGCGGGCGCTGAAGCCGCTGCACGAGAGGCAGTCGCTCGGCCGGAGCATTCTGCTGTTCGATCGCGTGGAGCGCGGGCAACTTGCCGGGCTGGGGGACATACGGACTCCGAGCATCGCGGACCTGTTCGTTGCTGTGATGGGCAAGCAAAACGGCACGGCTGAAGGAGCGGTAGTATGACAACTCCGCCAAATCCAATTCCGGAAAATTCGCTCCCGGGGCAAGAGAGCGCTGGCGCGGCGATTTCCGCGACCCGGCCTTTCTATTGGTCCGTGCGGCGGGAAGTGTGGGAGAACCGCTCGGTATACATTGCGCCGCTGGCGGCCGCGGGCTTGGCGATGCTGGGGTTTTTCATAGGCCTTCTCAGCCCGCTCCATTCGGCACACATGCGCGGCCATGAGGACACGGCGCATGAATTCCTGATGATGGTGATGCCGTACGGCCATACCGCGTGGCTGCTATTGATTGCCGCATTCGTGGTGGGAGTTTTCTACTCGTTGGACGCGCTGTACGGCGAACGGCGGGATCGCAGCATATTGTTCTGGAAATCCTTGCCGGTATCCGACCTTACGGCCGTGCTCTCGAAAGCGAGCATTCCGCTGGTAGTACTGCCGGCGCTGGTGTTTGTGATTACGGTGGCGACAAACCTGGTGATGGTGCTGATCAGCAGCGCGGTTCTGGTGCTGAGCGGGATTAATCCGATGACTTTGTGGAGGGAGTTGCCGCTGTTGCAGTTCGAGTTGGTGCTGCTGTACGGGGTAATCGTTCTGGCGCTGGGGCAGGCACCGCTGTTTGCGGGGTTGCTGCTGATTTCCGGGTGGGCGCGGCGCACGGCGTTTCTGTGGGCGATTTTGCCGCCGCTGGCGATCTGCTTCTTTGAAAAGCTGGTGTTCCACACAAGGCATTTCGCGCATTTGCTGGGTTACCTGGTGACGGGCGGCGCGACGAACGCATTTTCCTTCCGGACTCCAAGCGGCGAACCGGTGGATCCGCACTTTATTCCGCTGGCACAGATTACGCCCGGAAGATTCCTGAGCAGCCCGGGGTTGTGGATTGGGCTGGCGTTTGCCGCGGTGTTTCTTGCGGCGACGGTGCGGTTGCGGCGGTATCGCGAACCGATTTGATTTTGTGTGTGACTGAGGCGCTTAGGCTGGCCGGCTGGAAGCCGGCGCTACGCGAGCCGTGGGGATGCAGTTAAACCCGGCGCTTCGGAATCACGGGGCTTCCGCGCAAGGAGGAACGAACATGAGTACGGCGGTATGGACGACACGGTTGGAGTTGAGTTCGGTTGCGGACAAATCGCTGAAGGCCGCGGCGCGATTCTGGTTTGTGGTGGCGCTTGCAGGGCAATTCGCGTTCGCAATTTCTGTGGCGGTATTTTATGGACTTACGGCTCTGCGTGGGAATATCCAGGCGTGGAATAGAATCCTTGGCCGCGGCTTCGAAACCGGTGCAACGATGAGCAACACTGCGCTGGTTGGGCACATTTTGTTCGGCACGGTCATCAGTATTGCCGGAGCGCTGCAGCTGATTCCCGGCATCCGGAACCGCTTTCCGGTTTTTCATCGCTGGAATGGGCGCCTGTTTGTGCTGGCCGCATTCACGCAGGCGATTACCGGCATTTATTTGACACTGTGGGTCGGAAAGCGTGTTGGGGACACGACGCAACATGTGATTTCGGTGCTTGGCGCCTTGCTGATCATCTTTTGCGCGGTAATGGCGCTCCGTTTTGCGATTGCACGCAATTTCACCATTCATCGCCGCTGGGCTCTCCGTCTGTTCCTGGTAGCGAGCGCCTCCTGGTTCATCCGGCTGGGATTCGCCGTGACGCTGGTTGTGCTTGGACCGATCGGTTTCGATTCGAGGACGTTCAGCGGACCCTTGGTCACCTTCTGGTCAGTCGCTCAGTATCTTCTGCCCCTCGGGGTCCTGGAATTGTATCTGTGGGCGCAGGACCGTCCGGGCGCGCTTCGGCGCATGGTTACGGCTGGGGTTCTGTTTGTGCTGACGCTTGCGATGGGGGCGGGGATTGCTCTCGTCGCCGTGGGATCGTGGGTGCCGAGCGTCAAAGCGGGACTGGATCCTCGCAAGTCCATCGGACAGGTACTTTCGGCAACCATCGCTTCCAGCGGGATGGACGCAGCCTTGAATCAATACCAGGACTTGAAGGCGACGTCGGCCGCGAATTACAGGTTCGACGAAAGAGAACTGAACGATCTGGGCTACCGGTTGATTCGCAAGAACAAATTCAAGGAAGCGATCCGAATTTTTCAGCTGAACGTGGAAGCGTATCCGAACTCAGCCAACACGTATGACAGCCTGGCGGAAGGCTACATGGACAACGGCGAGAATGCCCTGGCCGTCGCGAACTATGAAAAATCGCTGCAACTGAACCCCAAAAGCCGCAATGCCGTGCTGATGCTGCAGAAGCTGAACGCACGCTGACAGCGGCTCCCATCGGATAGCAAACGAGGAGAAGAATTATGGCGTACTCCACGCTTCTGATTTTTCATATTTGCGGCGCGATTGTTGGATTGTTGTCTGGAACGGCGGCGTTGATCTTTCGCAAAGGTTTCCGGTGGCACCGGGCGGCGGGAAATGTGTTTTTTGTTTCCATGCTGATTATGTCCGCGAGCGGGGCGGGTATTGCGGCTTTTATCAAGCCAAACATGGGGAATGTTTTCGGGGGCGTGGTGACGTTTTACCTGGTGGCAACGGGCTGGCTGACGGTGTTGCGCAAAGAGGGAGAGAGGGGCTTCCTCGAATACGGATTGCTGATGCTGGCGGTTGCGACGAGTGGCGGCGGGTTGCTGTACGGGTGGGAAGCGGCGCACAGCGTGACGGGATTGAAGGAGGGATATCCACCGGCGCCTTATCTGGTTTTCGGGTGCTTAAGCATGTGGGCGGCGGCGCTGGACGTGCGGATGCTGGTTCACAAGGGTCTGACGGGCGCGCCGCGGATCCGGCGGCATCTGTGGCGGATGTGCGTGGCGTTCTTGATTGCCGCACTCTCTTTTTTCCTGGGGAAGCAGCAACATTTTCCGGTGGCAATTCGCGGGAGCCAGCTTCTGAATCTGCCGATGATTCTGATCTTGGTCGTGATGATTTACTGGCTGATTCGCGTGCGGGTGACAGGCTCATACAAGAAAGTCCAGGAAGCAGGGTTGGCAAAATAAAGGGGTCGACCGCTTGCCGGCTGGAAGCCGGCGCTACCCAGGGCCATTCGGGAGAAGGGCGTTCCTGGGGGACTGCGTAAGAATTACAGAAACTTGCGATAGGTAAAACTTTCTTGGGTACTGGAACGGGCGCGGAAAAGTTGGCGTTTTTTCGGAGGGTAATCAAAAAGCGTGACTTATGGAAGTGGCTGTTCAGGTGCACTCTGCCTTCGCAGATTGAACTTAACGAAGCCGAAATCGGGAAGATGCGATTCGGCTAGAGCGAAAGAAGGCGAGGGTGAAAACATGGAAGAACTGACCATTGACGCCGCCATCTGTTCGGACTACGAGAAGCTGTTGAAGGAATCGCAGCGGGGCCTGGTGGCCTGGAGAGAACGCAGCGAAGAAGTGTTGCGATTTGGGCTGCACGGGAAAAGCGTCGGGGACGAACTGCAAAAGCTACAGGCGGACTATGCGACCGCGTACCACCGACTGGAGCAGCACGGAAAAACCTGCATCCTGTGTCAATTCACGATCGGCCTGTCGACATTTGAAGCGCCGACTCCGGTTTTTATTTCGCCGCGCAGGGAACTGCCGGCGTGATTCAAGCGGTGGTGGAAGAGGTGTCTTCCGTGGCTGGCGATGCCGCGGGAGGCGCGGGCGCGGCCAGCGCTTCCAAGCGCGCCGCCAGCGCATCGGCGAGCAAATCCACGACTTTCTTTGCGCCGGAGCCGTCCGGATCTTTGTCCGGGTTGTATTGAGCGACGTCCAGTCCCAGCAGGTTCTTGTGTTTCACAATTTCCACAAATGAGCTGCGGACTTCGGCATAGGAGAGGCCGCCGGAATCGGGCACGTTCACGGCGGGAAATTCTTCCTGAGCGATGACGTCAAGATCCACGTGCAGCATGAATTCGCGCGTGTCGGCGTGAAGGTGCGCAAGGGCATCGTGCGCGGATTTTTCGGCGCCGTGAAGCGCGATGTCCGCGGCGTAGACGTGGCGCAGCGGAGAGCGGGTGAGGAAATCCACTTCAGGCTGATCGACGCGCACGAGCCCATAGAGAAGAGCATCAGGTTCGCGGACCAGCGGCGGCTCTCCCCAGAAGCGGACAAGTTCCGGCGAGCCTTTGCCGATGATGCTGGCGAGAACCATACCGTCGAGGCGGCCGGAAGGCGTGCTGGCGGGCGTGTTCAGGTCGGCGTCGCGATCGAACCACAACAAATTAATGTGCTTGTAGTAGCGGCGGGCGCCGGTGAGCAGAGCGATGATCTGCGTGCAATCGCCACCCAGGACGAGAACGAGAGCGCCGGCTTTGAGGCCAAGTTCTGCACGAGGCTTCAGGTCATTGAGCGAAGCGACGATCTCCGGGATGTTGCGGGCGCGCTTGTGTTCGTCGTCATCGGCAAAGAGGCGCGGTGCGCAATCACCGAGGTCGGTAACTTCGTATCCGATGGTTTGCAGGCGCTCGACGATGCCGGCGGCGCGAATGGCGGCGGGTGCTTTTTCGCTTCCAGGAAGGAACGCGGCGGCGCTGGAGGGTGCTCCGATGATGGCAATTTTGTTCGGCTGACGAACGATCTTAACCGCCAAGGTACGCTCCTTGTGCTGCGGATAATCGCCCGGCCACTCTTGGCGGCCGCTTCCTAGAGAACTGGCTTGGCCACCCTTCCCTCGTCAGGGCAAGCTTGAAAGTGGCCGCTACGGTGGAACTGCCGGGTACTTCCCTGCCCGGCAAAGCTGTGCAAAATACTTTGGACGCGCGCGAACCGCGATTAGCGGCGCGGCGCGGGCGCGATCGACTGGAGTTCCGGAGGAAGCGTGAAACGCACGTCTTCGCGGATCAGGTCGAGATCGCGCTGGTCCGTAAAACCGAAATTGGCGAGGCGTTCGCTGACCTGCTCGACCAGAACTTCGGGAGCGGAGGCACCGGCGGTGAGGCCGATGCGGGAGACGCCTTCGAGCCATTGGGGGTCGATGTCGTTCGCGGAATCGATGAGCTTGGCCTTGCGATTCAGGCGCTGGGCGAGTTCCACCAAGCGGTTGGAGTTGGAGCTGTTCTGCGAACCAACGACGAGAATCAGGTCGACGTCTTTGGCGACTTGCTCGACAGCTTCCTGGCGATTCTGCGTGGCATAGCAGATGTCGTCACTGGCGGGACCGATAATTTTGGGGAAGCGCTGGCGAAGGCGAGCCACGATTTCCTGCGTGTCGTAGAGGCTGAGCGTGGTCTGCGTGAGGAAGGCAAGCTTTTCCGGATCTTCCACGTGGAGCGCATCTACAGCAGAGATAGAGTCCACGACCAACGTGCGGTCCGGGGCTTCGCCGGAGGTGCCGACGATTTCCTGGTGATCCTTGTGGCCGATCAAGATGATGGTGCGCTTTTCGCGGGCAAACTTGAGGGCTTCCAGATGGACTTTTGTGACCAAAGGGCAGGTGGCGTCAATCACGCGAAGCGAGCGGTCCTTGGCTTCCTGACGAACGGTGGGAGGAACGCCGTGGGCGCTGAAAACGAGCACGGAATTGGAGGGGACCTCTTCGATCGTTTCGACGAAAATGGCGCCGCGGCGGCGAAGTTGTTCGACGACGTACGTGTTGTGCACAATTTCGTGGTGAACGTAGACAGGGGCGCCATATGCTTCGAGAGCAAGCTCCACAATGTCGACTGCGCGGACGACCCCGGCGCAGAAGCCGCGGGGACGCACACGGAGCAAAGTTTTGGTTTCCGTTTGGGTTGCCATCTGGCTCCTAAACTACTGAAAGTTCAAGACTACATCATATCAAAGTCGGGTTTTCCGCGCATCGGGTGGTGTAGCGGCAGAAAAAAGCCCGGATAAACTGTCATTTCGGACAGTTCCAGGGGTACTAGAGGGGCGTAGAATAGAGAGTAAGAGAATCCTTATGGCGGAAACGCAGGCAGCCCAAAACCGGCGGCGCAGCGAGCGTGTGATGCTGAACTTGGCGGTCCACGTTCTGGCGGAAAACGAAGAGCGCCGGCAGATTCGCGTGGAAGCGAAAACACTGGTGGTGAATGCCCACGGGGGGTTGATGGAGATGAAGGATCACCTCCATGTGGGGCAGTCGTTTCTGCTGACGAATCCTGCGACAGGGTCGGAGATGAGCTGCCGGGTGGTGCGAGTGGACGAGACCGGCATGGAGCACTTTCATATTGCGTTCGAGTTTGACCGGCCGGCACCGAAATTCTGGCCGGTGACGTTTCCGCCCGCCGATTGGGGCGTACCTTCCTGAGCCTGATCTGCAGGCTTTGAGACTACCGTACTGAAAAACCACTAAAATTGGGCGTGGGCGCATCCAACTTTTTGCTGGATGGCGTGTTAGATGGAATGTGGAGGTACGTTCCGTGGACTTAGGCAAACGAGCAGCGACCGTAGTTTTGATGGCCGGCCTTGTGGCTGGCGGAGTTTTTCTTTCCGGATGCGATGATAACGTTGAGATTCTACGCGACCCGGATATTCGCGTGGCGAAGGGCATGACGTGGGCGTGGCGGCCGGTGAATGAGCCGGAAGGGGGAAGGCGCGCGGCCGAGGGAGGCCAAGGCGCGGTTTCGCGCGATGTGATTACACCGGAGAGCCAGGGGCAACCTCAGGCGGCACCTCGGCAGCGCCTGGAGAGCAACCGCGACTGGAATACCGAAGCAAACCGAGACACGTTGAAGGCGGCGATCGCGAAGAATCTGCATTCGAAGGGATTGACGCAAGTGATGGATCCCAGAGCGGCTGATTTCCTGGTGGATTATCACGTGGCAGTGAGGACGCAAAATGCGACGGTGGGACGCGTATATCCGGGGTACCCCGGCGTGGCCTGCGGGCCTTATGGCTGCTGGTCCGGATGGGGCTGGGGACCGCCGGAAGTGGCGTACCAGAATGTGCGGTATCACGAAGGGACTTTTGTGATCGACGTGGCGTTACGCGAGCCGAGGAAGCTGGCGTATCGCGCGATCAGCCAGAAGGAATTGAACAACAAGCAGACGATTACGCCGTATCAGGCGGATGAAGCGGTGAAGCATTTGTTGAAGGGGTTGAAGGCGAAGTAGCGAGCACGATCGGTTTGTTCACACCGCTTTCTTTGGGGCGCGGCTTATCCCGTGCTCGAACCTAACGATGCAATGTCGTCCCTCGCAGCGCATGGTTTGCGCCGCGAAGGATTTCTAATCTTAAATTTTCGCAAGGAATTGACGCTGAGATCCTTCGGCTATCCTCGTCGGATAGCCTCAGTATGACAGTGGTTGCTTGGTGTTCGTTGGGTAGAGAGTTTGAGACCGTAAAAGCGGCGGCTTCGCCGCCGCACTCAAAAGTGCACTTATTTGCGGCCTTTTGCTAGTTCGGCTGCGGGCTTTTGGGCGCGGGACTGGAAGTCTTCGTAGGTGCCCTTGAAGTCTTCGATTTTGCCGCCCTGGAAATGCCAGACGCGGGTGGCGACTTCCTCGAGGACGTCTTCGTCATGGGTGACGAGAAGGACTGTGCCTTCGTATTTTTGCAGCGAGATGTTGAGGGCGTTGTTGGATTCGAGATCCAGGTTGTTGGTCGGCTCATCGAGAACCAGGAAGTTCGGCTTCTGGATCATCAGCTTGCAGAAGATCAGGCGCGCGCATTCGCCGCCGGAGAGACCGGATGTTGGCTTCAACGCGTCTTCACCACTGAAGAGCATCTGGCCGAGGGCCGCGCGAATTTCCTCCTGCGGAGCCTGGGGCTTGAACTGCCAGAGCCAATCGAGCGCGGAAATCCCTTTTGATTTGTCGATGGTGTAGCCGAAGTCCTGCGGAAAATAGCCGACGGTGACTTCGTGTCCCCAGATTACGTTGCCGGAGTCAATTTTGAATTTGTGCTCGTCTGCGCCGATGAATTGGCCAGCATTGCGGATAATGGAGCGGAGCATGGTGGTCTTGCCGGCGCCGTTGCGACCGGTGAGGGCGATCTTTTCGCCACGGGTGATATTGGCGGAAAAATTCGAGATGACTTTCAGGTCGTCGTAAGACTTCGCGAGATGCTTAATTTCGAGCGGGGCACGGCCTGACGGAATTTCGAATTGGAAGCGGATGTAGGGGCGCTGAATGTTGGAACGCGCCAGTTCGGAGACCTGGAGACGCTCGACTTCTTTTTTGCGCGAGGTGGCTTGCGCGGAACGCGTGCCGGCGGAGAAGCGGGCGATAAAATCGTTGAGCTGGGAGATTTTCTTTTCGCGGACGGCGTTTTCGGCTTCCATGCGCGAGCGGATTTGGGTTTTGGCGATGACCATGTCGTCGTAGCCGCCGGGATACATGATGATGGTCTGGTAGTCGATGTCGGCGGTGTGGGTGCAGACGCTGTTGAGGAAGTGGCGATCGTGGGAGATCACGATCAGCACGCCGTGATACTCGAGAAGATATTCTTTGAGCCAGTGGACGGAATCAAGGTCGAGGTTGTTGGTCGGCTCGTCGAGGAGCAGCGCCGAGGGATTGCCGAAGAGGGCTTGCGCGAGGAGCACGCGGACTTTCTGGCCGCCCTGGAGTTCTCCCATTTTGCGTTCGTGGAGATCGGCTTCGATGCCGAGGCCGTCGAGGAGCACGCCCGCGTCGGCTTCGGCGGTGTAGCCGTTTTCTTCGCCGACGATGCCTTCGAGCTCACCGAGGCGCATGCCGTCCGCGTCGGTCAACTCGTCATGTGGCTTGGCGTAGAGGGCTTCGCGCTCCTGGAGAGCTTTCCAGAGCGTGCCGTTGCCCATGATGACCGTGTCAATTACGCGGAATTTATCGAAGGCGAACTGGTCCTGACGGAGGATGCCGATTTTCTTGGGGCGCGTGATGGTGCCGTGGGTGGCATCCTGCTCGCCCGTCAGGATCTTCATGAAGGTGGACTTGCCCGCGCCGTTGGGGCCGGAGATGGCGTAGCGGCGGCCCGACATGAAAGTGGTGGTGACGTCCTCAAAGAGGACGCGGGCGCCGAAGCGCATAGTGACATTTTCAACAGAGATCATAACCCTACAATTTTACCGTAGAACGCGGCATTCGCAACAAGTCAAAGAATCGATGCTTGGAGGTGCTTGACACCACTTCGGGAGCGCCATAAGGTGCTCGAACGGAGTGAACCATGGAAAAGCGCGGAACGCTTGTTGCGATTGCGGGATCGATCCTTCTGGCTTCATCGGCATTGCTCTTTGGCGGAAAGGCAGCGACTCCGCCAGCGAAGGAAATCCCTTGGCCGACCAACGGCTGGGCGACCGCGACGCCAGCGAGTGTTGGGGTGGATGAGCAGGTTCTCCTTCGGCTGGACAAGGACATGGCCTCGGGAAAATATTCGCAGATGATGGACAGCTTTGCGGTTTTTCGCTGCGGCAAGAAAGTTTTCGAACGCACGTACGCACACGACTACGTAAAGATTTATGGGAAGGAAGCAGGGGAACGCGGGCCGCTGAACGCTCGCCTGATAGGGCGGTACAACTACTTTGATGCTTACTGGCACCCGTATTACCACGGTACGGATCTGCACTCGATGCAGTCGGTCAGCAAAACTGTCACTTCGATCATCATCGGCGCGGCCATGCAGCGCGGTGACTTCAAGGCCGGACTGGATACGCCGATATTGAAATACTTCGACATCGCCAAAGTGAAAAATGTGGACGACCGCAAGCGGCGGATTACTTTGCGCGATGTGCTGACCATGACTCCAGGCTTGGAATGGCATGAAGAAGACGTGCCGTACGACGACCCGCGCAGCGATTCCAGCTTGATGGAAGCGACGGATGACTGGGTGCAGTACGTGATCGACAAGCCCATGGCGGCGGAGCCGGGGAAAGTGTGGAACTACAGCAGCGGAGCGACGGAACTGCTTGCGTACATCTTTCAGAAAGAAACGGGCCAGGACATCGACGACTACGGCCAGAAATATGTGTTCGCGTCGCTGGGGATCCGGCATGAATGGAAGCGCACATATCTGGGAGTAGTGGACACCGAAGGCGGATTGTATTTGAACGGGAGTGACCTGGCAAAGATCGGTTACTTGTACCTGCAGGATGGCGTGTGGAATGGCCAGCGGATTGTATCCAGCGAATGGGTGAAGGAGTCGGTGACGCCTTACTTCCGGACCGATGAGTCGCCGTTCATGTACGGCTTCAAGTGGTGGCTGGCCAAATTGCCGAATTCGCCGGAGTACGTCTGGGTGTGCCGCGGCTTCGGCGGGCAGAATTTGCAGGTGTTTCCGAAGGAGGGTTTGATTGTGACCTTCACGGGGTGGGACATTCTGGCCAACTCCACGGGTAAGGAGCCCAGCCCGTCGGATTTTCTGTCTGCCGTGAAAAGCAAGAGTTGCGGAGGCGAGACTCACTGACACAGGCTGAAGCCTGTGCTACTTGAGGTGCTTGAGGGACAGATGCTGCTGGAAAATAAGATTGCGTTGATTAGTGGATCGGGCCGCGGGATTGGGCGCGCGATGGCGCTGTTGTTTGCGAAAGAAGGGGCGGCGGTGTTTCTGACGGCGCGGACAGAGAAAGAGATTGCGACGGTTGCGAAGGAGATTGCGGCCGGCGGTGGCACGGCAGGGTTTGCGATCGCCGATCTGACTCAGGTGGCGGATTGCGAGCGGGTGTTTGGGGCGGCGGTGAAGCAGTTTGGCCGGGTGGACATTCTGGTGAACAACGCGGGGCACTATGGGCCGGTGGTGCCGGTGGAGGAATATCCGCTGGAAGAGTTTGAGAAGGTGATCAACGTACATCTGCGGGCAGCGTTTGTCCTGAGCAAGCTGGCGCTGCCGGGGATGTATTCTCGGAAATCCGGCGTGATTCTGAATATTTCGAGCTTGTCGGCAAAGGCGGCGTTTTCGTGGGGGTCGGCTTATGCGGCGGCGAAGGCAGGGCTGTTGGGGCTGACGCGCTACATGGCGGCGGAGGCGGCGCGAAATGGCGTGCGGGTGAATGCGATCTGCCCGGGGCCGGTGACGGAAACGGTGATGAGCAAGGAGCTTGGTGACACGTTGGCTAAGAAGCTAAACGTGAGCCCTGAGGATCAACTCAAAGGATTTCTAAGTTCGATTTTGCAGGGCCGCGGGCAAACGGCGATGGAAATCGCGCAAGCGGCGCTGTTCTTGTGTTCAGATATGTCGAGCGCCGTGGTTGGGCAGTCGATCAATGTTGACGGCGGCGCTGCATTTTTCTGAATTCGGCCAGGTGGATTTGCGGAAAATGAAAAAAATATTGCTAACCGTCTTGCTGATTTCGCTCGTGCTCGTAGAGCTGGTTATTTGCACCGCGTTTCTGCCCGTTGAATGGCAACACTCGATCCACGAGCGAATCGCAAATGTCTTCTCAAATCCAGCTCACGATTGGTCGCGTGTAACTCACCCACGCATGGACTTGGAGATGGACGAAGTGTTCCGCCAGCGTCTTTGGCTAAGAATTGCATCATACGTTTTTGCGGCGCTAATGGTAGCGGTGAATACAGCCCTCATTCGTCTCGTCTGGCAACGCCTGCGCGGTCTCAAGAAGCCTATTGCAGCTCGTTCTTGAAGACGGAACCGGATTTCATGACGAATTTTACGTGTTGGAGTTCGGTGATGTCTTTCAACGGGTCGCCGGAGACGGCGACTATGTCGGCCCACTTGCCGGGTTCGATGGCGCCCATTTTGTCGGACCAGCCTAATAGTTCGGCGGCAGTGGTGGTGGCGCTGCGGATGGCCTGCATGGGAGTCATGCCGTATTTCACGTAGTAGTCGAATTCCAGGGCTTGATTGAGGCCGCGCCAGTCGAAGCCGCCGGCGTCGGTGCCGAGGACGATCTTCACGCCTTTTTTCAGCGCGAGTTGGAACGCGGCTTTTTCCGTCTCCACCATTTTCGTCCAATTCCCTGCCCGGCCGGGGGCGACGTAGGCTCCAACCATGATCGTTGGCACCCAGTAGATACCGCGGCGGGCCATCTCTTCCATTTCGGGTTCGGTGAGGCCGTCGCCGTGTTCGATCGAGTCCACGCCTGCTTTCAGCGCGGCGGCAATGCCGTCGCTGCCGATGGCGTGGGCGGCGACTTTGTGGCCGAGGCGATGGGTTTCGTCCACGATGGCTTTGGCTTCTTCGTCGGTGAAATTCACATGGCTGTGCAGGACGACTCCATCGGGTCCGTAGAAATAGCCGTGGTCGGAGTAATACTTGATCCAGTCGGCGCCGAAGCGGATCTGCTCGCGGACGGCTTTGCGGGCCTCGTCGACTCCGTCCACATATTGCACGCCCTGGGGAATGGTGATTTCCCAGGAATAGCCGTAAGGGCCGTAGGCGCCGGTGGGAGTCATGGCGCGCGTGGAGACCTGCATGTGCGGGCCGGGGACTTCGCCATTGTTGATGGCGTGCTTTACGTCGACGTCGGCGTACATGGCGCCTTCGGTTTCGAGGTCGCGGATGGATGTGAAACCGTGGCCGAGGGCGATCTGCGCGTTGCGGGCCCCCAAAATCGCGCGATAGGGGATGGATTGTTTGAGGAGCTGCGCGTCGTACTCCTCCTGCGTGATATCGCCCTGCAACAGCACGTGCGTGTGAGCATCAACGAAGCCAGGCAGGACGGTGGCTTTCGAAAGATCAATTACTTCCACACCCGCGGGCGCGGATCCGCCCGGCGTGACGCTGACGATTTTGTCGCCTTCCACTAGGATCAGCGCGTTGAGGATGGGTGTCTCGCTCTTGCCGTCGATCAGGCGGCCGGCGCGAATGGCGATTTTCTTTGGCGCGGGCGCGGGCTTTTCCTGGGCGTTGCTAATTGGAGCGCAAACAATTGCTGCTAAAAACGTGAAGCGAATAAGCCGCGTGAACAAGGGATTCATTCCATCCTCCAGAGCGCGGCAACGATAACAGAATTGAGGTCGGGAAAAAAGGCGGGTGTTCAGAAGGGTGAGAGAAGAAGCCGCTCAAAAAAGGAGCGGGCCAGCCGCTCTCTCAGGACGGCTGGCCCTTTGCTTCACGATACAGATTGGGGAACCACCCAAGTCTAAATGCAGTTCACGAATCTGTGTGCTCAGCGAAACAGAAGCAGAAACAACCTCTTAGGAAACCGGTTGTGAATCGGGACGCCGAATCGGCCGGCGCGCAAGATCCTCAACGGAAGCAACGCTGCGCCGCACGGCCAACAGCACCGGGTTCCGGCTGGCAGCCAACTGCGCAACACCCGCTTCCCAAGTCTTCTGGGCCATGTACAGCGTGGCGATGGCAATACCGATCACCGCGAACCCAAGAATGAAAATCGCGAAAGCCGCCAGCAGTTCCCGCACAAAATACAGCTGCATCGCGGCGATGATCCCCAGAAACCACCAAATCCATTTGCGACCTTTGTCCTGTTTGCTCATCCTGACCCGCCCCCTCTTCCTTGCACAGCCGATGAAAGTTGAACCACGGCTTTGAAACGACCTACGCAGGTTGGATGACTGTCCTTGACCAAAGGGTCCAATCTGCTGACCTGTCCTATTAGACAGGAGGGGGGCCTAGAGGGAAATGGTACAGTAGCACCAAAATTGGTGGTAAACGAAAATCCTAGTACGTCCATACCCGACTGGGAATGGCCGTAACATATAGATTATAAATGTGTTAATGATACTAGTAAGAGAGGGCTAATTTTCGCCTCAGGTTCGGGTACTGTCCTGTGGAAAAACCTGCCCCTTCGGACAGGGGACAGGTGGGTGTCCTGACCGAATCCCGCTCGATTCACTGGTTCAAAATGAGCGAGTGGGCAGATACAAAGCGACCCCGGATGCCCAGGTGGGGGGCCGCCGGGGTCGGATGAAAGGCACTCTCTATTCGAGCTAGGCCTTCTTGATGAGGCGGGTGATCCATACCAGGATGACAGCACCGACGAAGGCAACAATGATTGCTCCGATCATCCCACCCCCCGGCCAAATCCCGATGATGCCAAACAGCCAGCCACCGACCAATCCCCCCAGCAACCCAAGAATGATGTCTACGATGACGCCGTAGCCACCGCCCTTCATTACCTTGCCCGCCAACCAGCCGGCGATCAGACCCGTTATGATCCACGCGAGAAAGCCCATACGAAGTTCCTCCTTGGCTCCGATAGGAGCGACATTGATGACCCAATAGGCTGGATTGCTACTGTTTTCCCTTACCCCAAATAACACGCAAACCGGTGGAGAGCAACAAATCGTTTGCTTTCAAACCTACCGGGGGATAGCTGATATATCGGTCACTGAGGGTGGATTGCCAGCTGAGCCATTTCTTCACTTGGGTACTGAGGGTGGAATCCAGCTGGAAGCGGTAGTCACCGGTGTGGGACAGATTCGGATAGAAGGAAAAGCGCTCGGTGAGAGCGGTGCGCTTAGAAAGTTTGGCGTCGAATTCCTCGCCGACGACGGCTTCGGCGCTGTTCTGTACCGAGGAGGGCACCAAAAGCAAAATCGGTGGAGGCGCCGGGTTGGTCGTGTTGTAAGCGCCAAAAGAATCGCGGTCGTAAGTGATCCCGCCGAAGAGATCGAATGTCGTGTTGGCAGTTTTGATGAGATGGTAGCCAAAGCCACCGCCGAAGACGCTGCGGAGGTCGAGGTGCTGGAGTTGGTTAGTCTGGAAATCGGCCAACGCGAACACGAAGGTGCGGCCGGAATGGATATTCAAGTCGCCGCGAATGCCTGCATCAAGGGCGTTGGCGGTGGTCACGCTGGGCGGAATCGAGCTGTTGTTGGCAAAGATGTAATCGCCGTAGACGGTCAGTTTGTCGCGAGGCGTCTCTCGAATGGCTTTGGCAGCGAGAGTGAAGTTAACGGTTTCAGAGTTGCCGCGGGTAAGGGCGAGGCCGGTGTCCACAGTGCCATTCCAGAAATAAGTGAAGCGAGGATGGGCCATCCTCTCGGTTTCGACGTCGAAGGCATGCTGCACAGCGTCATTGCGGACCGCCGCGATGGTTTCCTTGGCAGCTACAGAAGGCGTGGGGGCAGCTGGAGCTCCTGCAACAACGAACTTTCCGTCCTGGGTGGTGACTTTGCCAGAGAGGTGGGTTCCGTCCTTGAGCGTGATGTGGATGTTGTCGGAAGACTCGATGTCAGTGATGGCGTCCCACTGGATCGTGACGTCACCGGCAAACTCGGACTTAAGCAGCAACGTTTTTCCGTCGCCGGATACGATTTTCCCGGTTAACCGGTCGCCATTTTTCAGTACGACCTGGTCGGCGCGGGTCGAGCTGACTAACAACAGCAGCGAAAAGACAGTAAGCAGAGTGCGACGCATGGGCGTCCTCCTGAACAATGCGATTGCGTAAAACCGGTTGGCTTCACGCGGGCGGCGGAAAGCGATGTTCTTGTTCAAACCTCGGGCAGGTGCAGGAAGTCTAATGAAAATGCCGGAGGGCTGCAATTCGTTGATTGGGAAAGGAATGCTGGCCAGCGGTTTGGGCTATCTCGTATACTAATTTGCGTACGGGGTGAGCCTGGGGCGCGCATTCCGCGTGCGCGAGATTGGCTGCAACGTCCGGGGGACGCGGCCTTCCCAACTCCAACTTGCTAAGTGAGACCGGTATCTTACCGGCCTTTGCACTATCCCAATTACGGAGATGTGTTGGATGAGGACATTGCGTTTAGGAGTAGTTCACAAATTTCTAGCCCTGGCCCTTTCCTGCGGGCTGTTGATTGCCGCGGGGTGTTCCAAAACGGAACCAACGGCGGGTGGGCCCGCGACGGCTGGGCAACGGGTAGGCTCTCGCCCGGTGCTGGTGTTCATGACCGATTTCGGTACCGCCAACGACGCGGTGGCCATTTGCAAGGCCGTGATGTTGGGAATCGCGCCCGAGGTCCGGATTATGGACATCACGCACCAGGTGACACCGTTTTCCATCGAAGAAGGCGCAAGGTTTCTGGCGGGAGTGACGCCTTACTATCCCTCCGGGACGGTGTTCGTTTCAGTGATCGATCCCGGTGTGGGCACAAACCGCAAGGCGGTGGTGGTGAAGTCGAAGAAGGGCCAGTATTTTGTCTTGCCGGACAACGGGTTGATCTCGCCAGTGCTTGACCGCGATGGGCTGGACTCCGCACGGGAAATTACCAACACCAGTTGGATGATAGGCGACGCGATTTCCTCTACATTTCATGGGCGGGACATTTTTTCGCCGGTTGGAGCGCATCTGGCGGCGGGATGGGATTACACGCTGGTTGGGGCAGAGGTGCAGCAACTGGTGCGGTTGACTCCAAAGAGCGCGACTGTTACGGACAAAGGGATCGAAGGCGAGGTAATCGCGCTGGATGATCCATTTGGTTCACTGATTACCGACATTCCTGGAGATGAGTTCAAGAATCTTGGATACAAAGTGGGCGACCGGGTAACAATCCTGTTGAACAAGAAGCCGTTCACCGCGCCGTATACCAAGACGTTTATGGACGTGCCCGTCGGCGATCCGCTGTTGTACGTTGATTCGCGGGGGCGAGTGGGACTGGCGCTAAATGAGCGCAGTTTTTCCGCGGTGAACAAGATTACGCCTCCAGCGCCGCTTTTCATTCCGAAAAAGGGTGCGCCGGTTGGAGGAAAGTGATGCAAGTTAATTGGCGAATGCGTTGTGACGCTGTGCTTTCGCTGCAACAGGGTGTTCGTCTAAACGGACGATGTAGCGGGATGCGGTGGTGTCGCCGCACGGGCTGGGCCGGCTGAATCCTTCCGCCGGAGCGGGAAATACCACGGGTCAATTCAAGCTGCAGGGGCTTCTGCCTCTGCATGGATTCCATCTACTCGAGGATGGATCAAGAAAGATAAAGGAACAGGTCATGAGCTTACGGAGCGGGGTTGTTTCGGGGTTGCGGTTGGGTTTGGTGTTTTTATTCGTACTTCTACTCAATGGAAATTTCACGGAAGTGGCGGCACAATCTTTCCGCGGCGCGATCCGCGGCGAAATTACGGATGCCCACGGACTGCCGGTGGCGGGGGCGAAGGTGACCACGCGGAATCTGGGCACTTCGGAGACGCGCGAAGTGACGGCCGATGCGGAAGGCGAGTATCGATTTGTGGAACTTCCCGCGGGAGAATATGAAGTTTCGGCCATGGCTCCGGGACTGCAGGAAGCGCGTGTTGCGCGGGTTCGCGTGGAAGTGGGGGCGGAAACGGTAATCGGAGTGGCGCTGAGCCAGGTGAAAGACCGGCAGGATACGGTGACCGTGGTTGAGACGGTACCGCTGGTGGAAACGTCGAGCACGACACTTTCGCAGGTGGTGGACCGGCAGTTGGTGCAGGAGTTGCCGCTGAACGGGCGCGATTTCGGGAAGCTGGTTGCACTGACTCCGGGCGTGACTGTCGAAGGCTCCGGTGTGGCTGGCAGCGAAAAAGGGTTTGGGCAGTTCAACATCAACGGGAATCGAGACCGTTCGAACAATTACAACCTGGATGGAACGGACAACAATGATCCGTTCTTCAACAATTCGGCGTTAAACCAGGTGGGCATTACCGGCGCTCCAGCGACGTTGTTGCCGCTTGACGCGATTCAGGAGTTTAGCATCCAGTCGCAGTTCGGCTCCGAGTACGGGCGCAATTCCGGAGCAGTGGTGAATATTGTCACCCGGTCGGGAACCAATGTGCTGCACGGTTCGCTGTATGAGTACAACCGCAACTCTGCGTTTGATGCGCGCAATTATTTCAACACGGCGTTGCAAGGGGACGGCGCGCCGAATCCGCAGTCACGCTTTAACAACAACAATTTTGGCGGTTCGCTTGGCGGTCCCGTCCTTAAGGATCGCGCATTCTTTTTCTTTGCCTATGAAGGGCAGAGGGAACGCGTGGGCTCCGATTTCACGTTGACGGTTCCTTCCGCCGCGCAGATCGCGGCGGCGCAGACGCTGGCTGTGACCAATCCCGTTCAGGCAGTGCCAAGCGTCAACCCGGCGCTGATCAAGATCACGGATCTGTTCCCCACCAGCGATTCGAATTCGCTGGCGTATTCGGTGCGCGACAAAAACGACAGCAACAATCTGATCGGCAAAATCGATTACCGTCTCAACGACAACAACTCGCTCAGCGGCCGCTATGCGTTCGGGCAGAGCGATCAGGTGTTTCCGCTGGGCTCGCTGGGCGGATTCGGCAGCGGATCGCGACTGGCAAACTTTGCGCAGATTTCGCCGACGCGCGTGCAGGTCGTCTCGGTGAACTTGCTCACGACAATTTCGGCGACGAAGCTCAATGAGGTGCGCTTCGGTTATTCGCGCTTCCGCACCGGGTTTAATTCTGCGGATGCAACGCCGGGAAATCCCAATTTCATCGATCCGACGGCTCTGGGCCTGGACATGGGTACGGCCCATGTGGGATTGCCTGAAATCGACTTTAACGGCGACCTGGAGAATCTGGGGGCGACTGGGTTCAGCGTGCCACGCGGACGGGTCAGCGAAACGTTTCAGATTCTGGACAATTTCACCTGGATTCACGGCCACCACACAATCAAGTTCGGCGGCGAGTATCACCGCTACGATGTGCAGAGCTTCAATGACAATCTCGAGCGCGGCTTGCTTCAAGTAAACACGTGCGTTTTCATCGACGACAATACTTGCCCCACACTATCGGATGATCGCATCGTGAACGAGCTGGCAAACTTTTACATTGGCAACATTTTTGCCCTGGGGAATGCCGGCAACACGCAGCGCTTCACCTTTAACAACAATTTTGGCTTATTCGGCCAGGATGAATTCCGCCTGCGCCCTAACCTGACAGTTACCGCGGGTCTTCGATGGGAATACATCGGACCACTTGGCGAAAAACACAACCTGCTTTCGAATTTCGACGCCAGCGGCAATCTTGTGCAGGTTGGATCGCCAACCCTCCCGAACGTTTATCGCCGCGACCTGAACAACTTCGCCCCACGCCTTGGGATTTCCTGGAATCCGCTCCGGAATACTGTGGTTCGGGCGGGCTACGGTCTTTATTACGATTACACACCGCAGAACAATCTCATCGCCAATTTCACAAACTCGGCGGGAATCGCGACCAACCCCGTTCCCTCCCTTTCGAACAGCCCTTTTTTTGTGGGCGCCCTGGATTTCAATTCCGGGTCATTTAATGGAACCTCGGCGGGCGCCGTATTCACGCCGACCGTATTTCCGCAATCCATTTTCATTACGGATCTAAATCTCCGCACTCCCTATGTTCAGAGCTGGAGCCTGAATGTGCAGCAGGAACTTGGAAAAGCCGTGGCCCTCGAACTCGGTTATGTGGGAACAAAGGGCACCAAGTTGACCCGCCTGTATGACCAGAACCAGGACTTCACGAACGATCAGTGGAGCACCATCGATGTTTTCTCCGGCGGCGCAAATTCGACCTACCACGCGCTGCAAACTACCGTGCGCCTGGCACAGTTCCATGGATTTTCCGGGTTCTCCACTTACGCCTGGGGGAAATCGATTGACGGAGCTTCAGACGGAATTGATTTCAACTTCGCCAGCGCTGCGTTTCCGCAGAATTCGGACAATCTCCGCGCGGAAAAAGGGCCGTCCACGTTCGACACGCGCCATCGGTGGACTTCGGCCATCACCTATCGCGTTCCGACCTTGCCGCACGTGCCGAATCTGCTTGGAGTTGGTTGGCAACTGAACACCATCCTTACAATCCAGTCCGGACGGCCGATCCCCATCGTCAACTCAAATGACACCAGCGGAACTTTTAATTTTCACCAGCGCCCGAACGTGGTCGCCGGCGTGAATCCCATTCTATCCAACTGGTCGCCAACCAGCGGATATCTGAACCCAGCCGCGTTCAGCCAGCCGGCAGACGGCACGTTTGGTAATTTGGGGCGCAACGCGATTTATGGGCCTGGGTTCCACAATCTGGATTTTTCCGTAACCAAGGACTTCCCGATTCGAGAACCGATTGTTCTGCAATTCCGGGCTGAATTCTTCAACCTCTTCAACCATCCCAATTATGCTCTGCCACAGGGGTCATTCGGCTCGGATACGTTTGGGCAGATTACGCAAACGCCGGATGTGGCGCAGGGGAATCCGGGGCTCGGCGGCGGCGGGCCGCGGGTGCTGCAGTTCGGGCTGCGGTTGCAGTTCTAGCGGGAAACTTGCGCTCCTTAAAGTGCTGCGACTCAACTTTCAGACCCCGCACAAAAAACAAATTTTCATCCTGAGGGGCGAGCCGTTTTCGCCCGGAAGGATCTCGACTGAAACATTCAGCTAGAATTTGACGTTGAGATCCTTCGGCTATCCTTGTCGGATAGCCTCAGGATGACAAATTTTTTTAGCGGTTGCGCGGCGGAAATTGCCCGATTTGCTTTTTTGGGCGCAGCGGCCGACAATCGGGAGAATTGGGCAGAAAAGAGGCTTGCCATGGCTGATGCCGTAATTGTTTCTTCCGTTCGAACTCCCGTGGGGCGCGGTTATAAGGGTTCCCTGCGCACGACGCGGCCCGATGATCTGGCCGCTCTGGTGATCAAGGAAGCGCTGGCGCGTGTACCGGGGCTGGATCCCAAAGAGATTGACGATGTGATTCTAGGCTGCGCGATGCCCGAAGGCGAGCAGGGCATGAACGTGGCGCGAATCGCGGCGCTGCGCGCTGGGCTTCCGGTCGAAACTTCGGCGATGACCATAAATCGATTCTGCTCTAGCGGGCTGCAGGCCATTGCCCTGGGCGCGGAACGAATCCGCGGAGGCGGGGCGCAGGTGATTGTCGCCGGCGGAACGGAGTCGATGTCGCTGGTGCCGATGGGCGGAAACAAGATTTCGCCGAATCCGTGGCTGGTGGATCATTATCCAGACGCGTATATCAATATGGGGCTGGGCACGGAAAACATTGCCAGAAAATTTGGAATATCGAGGGAGCACGCGGATCAGTTCGCAGTGGATTCGCACCGGAAAGCGGTTGCGGCGCTTGCGGAAGGCAAGTTCAAGGATGAAACGGTGGCGGTTGAAGTAAGGATCACTTCCCTGCCCAATGGCAACGGGGCTAAGAGTAAAGGGCCGGCGAAGACGGCCACGCAAAGTTTCAGTTTTGACAAAGATGAAATGCCGCGGCCGGAAACTTCGATGGAAGTGCTTGCAGGGTTGAAGCCGGCGTTCCATGTAAAGGGCACGGTGACAGCGGGAAACAGTTCGCCAATGAGCGACGGCGCGGCGGCGGTTGTGTTGATGAGCGATGCAAAGGCCGCGCAATTGGGACTGGAGCCGCAACTGCGGTTTATTTCGTACGCTACCGCCGGTTGCCCGCCGGAAGAGTTCGGCATCGGGCCGGTCTATGCGATCCCGAAGGCGCTGAAGCTGGCGGGATTGTCGTTGGGCGACGTGGCGGTGATTGAATTGAATGAAGCATTCGCGGCGCAGTCGCTGTCGGTGATTCAGCAGGCGAATCTTGATCCCGCGCGCGTGAATCCGAATGGCGGCGCGATCGCTCTCGGCCATCCGCTTGGCTGCACCGGCGCGAAGCTAACGGCGTCGCTAGTTCGCGAACTCGAACGCCGCAACGCGCGTTACGGCATGGTGACGATGTGCATCGGCGGCGGCATGGGAGCCGCAGGCATATTCGAACGCGTTTAACGCGTTCCACATGCCACAAGTTGAACGGCATCTGTACACGGGTGCCCCAGGTGCCGATTTTGCACCTGGGGTTCTTTCGGCATCCCAAATCCTCCGCCCTCAGAATTGCCATGGGTGATCTATTGAAATCATTCCCTGCTCTCCAGTTTCGTAGAATAGATAACTGCTCCAAATCCAGGCCGCCGGGTGCCCCACCAATCCTCGATTTACGGGGTTGGCATGCATGTATTTTAGTTTTTCAGTCAATTTCTCTCGAGTGTAGACATTGAAATCGTAGAACCTCGGCTCCCAGAATCGTGGGAGGCTACTCGCAAAGTTCCGCAGACCTGGGGGAAGAGAGTGCTTGTTTGATTTGGGGATTCCACCGCGAAAATCACGAGAAATTCTCTGTTTCAAAGCTTTCAAAGCAACAGAAAGGGTCTGGTCGACAGGCTCACTCAAGAGCAGATGCACATGCTCGGGCATTACAACGTAGCCCCGCAGGTCAAAATGATAGCGATCCCTAATCTTGCCCAGAGTGAAGAGGAAGAAATTTCGTGCCATCGGCGAGTCGAGCAGTGGGCGGCGTTGGTAACAGCTAAACGTCAGAAAATGAAGATGCCCTAGCCCATAGTAGCGTTTCAGACGAGTCGGCATGGAAGAACCCCATGTGCAAAACCGGCACATGGGGCACCCGGGTTTGCGCTGGGATGATATCTAACTTGTGTATTCATTAATAGATATAAATGAAATCAGGGGGCTTCGACCCGGACGTGGGTGTCAGCCAATAGTTTCAGCAGCCGAAGAAAGGCTACTAGGTTCCCGACTTCCACAGGCCGATGGTGTTGCCTTCGGGATCTTGCATCCAGGCGAAAGTGCCCGTGGGGATTTTCACGGGCGGGACGAGTGTTTTGCCGCCCAGCGCCTCTGCCTTCTTCAGGTAGGCCCCGACGTCGTCCACTTCGACATAGAAAATTGTGTAGTGATGCGGTTCGTGGCCCAGGGCGGACATGTGGCCTCCAATCCCGCCAGTTTCGGCCGCGATCATCGCCGCCGGGCCCATAGGCTGTGGCTTCCAGTCGAACATCTGGGAATAAAAGTCCTGCGTCTTCTGCAGGTTGCGGCAGCCAATTTCGAAATGCACAACGGGACGTCCCATGGTTCCTCCTCGTGAAGAATTCGGGGTTCGGGCGGTTGGCGGCAGTCTGCCACAGTTGGCCTTCGGGAGTCGCCTCATTTCTTGCCGGGTGAAGTGGCCGTCCCTGCGGCGGGCCGGGCTAAATTCGGCAGGCTGGCCCAAGAGGCTATTGCGAAAACCAAGGCGCTATGGGTAAAATTTCAGGTCTGGAATATTCAAACGAGTGTTTGAATTTTGCACGCGGCCCCGAGCCGGCAAGGAGCATCACCAATGGCCACCTCCATTTTGACCAAACCCGCAGCCAAGGGCGGCAGCTTTTTGCTGGAGTCTCCCGCACCCGGGGATATTTTCACACCGGCGGATCTTACGGATGACCAGAAACTGATCGGGCAGACGGCGGAAGAGTTTGTGATCAAGGAAGTGCTGCCGCTGGCGAAGGATCTGGAAAACAAAAAGCCGGGGCTGATGGCCGAGCTGGTACGCAAGGCGGCGGAGCTCGGATTGATGAGCGGCGGGACGCCGGAAGAATATGGCGGCGCGGGGCTGGACAAGATCGCGACGACGGTGCTGACGGAAAAGATTTCCATCTATGGCGGTTTCGCCGTGACGCATGGAGCGCACGCCGGGATCGGCACGCTGCCCATCGTTTATTTCGGGACGGAAGAACAGAAGAAAAAATACCTGCCGAAGCTGGCGAGCGGCGAACTGATTGGGGCGTATTGTCTTTCGGAGCCGCAGGCCGGCAGCGACGCGCAGAATTCGCTGACGCGCGCGGAACTGAACAAGGAAGGCACGCACTACATTCTGAACGGGCAAAAGATGTGGATCACCAATGGCGGATTCGCGGACTTGTATGTGGTGTTCGCCAAGGTGGATGGGGAGAAGTTCACCGCGTTCATTGTGGAGCGGAAATTCCCGGGGTGCAAGCCTGGAAATGAAGAGCACAAGATGGGAATTCACGGCAGCTCGACTACGCCGATTTTCCTGGAAAACTGCGCGGTACCGAAAGAAAACGTGCTGCACGAAATCGGCCGCGGGCACATCGTCGCGTTCAACGTATTGAACGCGGGGCGGTTTACGCTGGGCGCATCTGGCGTGGGCGGATCGAAGTACGTGCTGATGACGGCTTCAAAATATTCTAAGGAGCGCAAAGCGTTCGGCAAGCAGATCGGCGAATTCGGCTTGATGCGGGAAAAACTGGCGGAGATGGCGATTCAGATTTTTGCGGTCGAATCGATGATTTACCGGACCGCGGGCAACATCGAGGCGGCGATGCACGCAGCGTCGGGATCCGGCGACAAAGCGCAGAACACGATGAAGGTGCTGGAAGAATACGCCATCGAAAGCTCCATTTCGAAAGTGTACGGCAGCGAGATGCTGGACTATGTGGTGGACGAAGGCGTGCAGATTTTTGGCGGCTACGGTTTCCATGAAGACTATCCCGTTTGCCGGGCGTACCGCGACTCGCGCGTCAATCGCATCTTCGAGGGCACCAACGAAATCAACCGCATGCTGATCATCCAGATGCTTATGAAGCGCGCCATGGGTGGGCAACTGGCGCTGATCCCGGCGGCGATGAAACTCGCCGACGAAATTCTGGCCGGACCGTCGTTCGAGGAAACACCGGAAGGCGTGCTGGCCGAAGAAGCGCGGACCATCGCCAACTGCAAGAAGATGTTCCTGCAGGCAGCAGGTGGAGCGGTGCAGAAATTCCGCGAAAAGCTGGCGGACGAACAGGAACTGATCGGGGCGCTGGCCAATATCGTGATGGAAGTGTACGCGATGGAGTCGACGCTGCTTCGCGCACAGAAGGCCGCTGCAAGCAAGGGCGAAGCCGCCTGCTCCGCGATGATCGACGCCACGCGCGTTTTCGTTGCCGACGCTGCAGAGCGCGTGGATCATGAAGCGAAGCGCGCCATCGCCGCCGTGCATGAAGGCGACATGCTGACCACACAGATGGCCGTGCTGAAACGCTTCGGAAAGCGTCCCGCCGTGGACACGATTGCCCTGCGCCGGCGCGTCGCGGCAGCCGTGCAGTCGCAGGATCGGTATCCGTTCGAAGGCCGCTGAGGCGTCAGACTGGCAAGAAAGGCCCGGGCCAAGGCGTTCCAAATTAGGAATGACCAACCGGGCACAGTTCGAGCTAGCAACCCCTACCTCAAGCGGAACTCCCCTAAACTATCTGATAGCACAGTACTAGGACTGTATTTTGAGTTTACGTCGCTTTCCCCGGTCCCTGGCCGTGGTTGCCCTGAGCGTACTCGCTCTGCACGCGTTGGCCGTGGTGTTTCTGGGCACTTCTCCGTTGGGTTCCCTGTTCGGCAATGGACTGCAGATTTTTGCAAGCTTTCTGGCCGCGGCCATGTGTTCTCAGGCGGCGCGGCGCGCCTCTGGATTTGCTCGGTCGTTCTGGGTGCTAGTCAGCTTCGGGATGTGCGCCTGGGGACTGGCCGACTTTGGCTGGACCTACTACGAGTTATTTCTGCATCGAGAGCCGCCGCCGGGATCGCTGATCCGCTTCTTGTTCGACACGCACGGGATGTTCTTCGTAATGGCCATTTTTCTTAATCAGGATAAGGACGACTCACAAGTGGATTTGCCGGAACTATTGGACTTCGTACAAATCGGCATCCTGTTTTTCCTGGTGTATTTCGGCGCGTACTATCTGCCGGCGATCAATCTCGGATACCGGGAAGCATTGGCGCGGGAATTCCGGGTGATGACGATGGGGACCTCTGGGATATTTCTGCTCGCGTTGCTGCAATGGAGGCGCAGCGCCCGGGGAGAGGCCAAGCGGCTGTATGGGGGGCTGGCGTCGTACGTACTGATTTACGGAATCCTGGCGACAATCGTTTCGTGGATTCAGGTGTCACACGAAACACCGACTGGAACCTGGTTTGACCTGTGCTGGACGACGCCGCTGCTGTATGGCGCGTTCTGGGCGGCGACGTGGCAGCAGGTGCCTGAATCTGCAGCCCACACAAGACGGCGCAATCACACGCTGTCGGAAGTCCTGATCAACAATGGAATGTTTTTCTTTGCGCCGATGATCATTCTGATCCAGGTGGCGCAACTTGGCCCCGGAATGAAAACCGTCCGCTTCACACTGCTAGGAATTTCCTTCTGCTGTTATGCGGTGCGTATCGGCTTGACGCAATACCGCCAACAGTTGGGAGAAGAAACGGTGCGGCGGCAAAGCCTGGCGATGGATTCCTCCATTGAAGGGATCGGGATGTTGGATGAAAAGGGCGTGCACAGTTACGCCAATTCCGCGCTGGCCGCGATGCTGGGTTTTGATTCGCCGCAGAAGATTGTGGGCCAACCGTGGCAGGTGGTTTACGCGTTCCAGCCGATTGCGGAGATTGAATCACAGGTTCGCAAGGGACTGCGGGAAACCGGCAAATGGTCAGGGAATCTGCAACTGAGGCGGCCGGATGCCAGCCGGATTCCGGTGGAGTTTCACGTGGGGCGCATGCCGGACGGCGGCACCGTGTGCGTGTGCCGCGATCTTTCCCAGCACCAGGAAGCGGAGAAGGCGCGCGCGGACGCGGAAACCAAATATCGCATGCTGGTGGAGCACGTCAACGCGATCACCTACATCGCGGACATCGGCCTCAACGGAAAGTGGTTTTATATCAGCCCGCAGGTGGAAAATATTCTGGGATTCACGCCGGAAGAATGGTTGGCCTTATCCACCAACTGGGATCAGCTTATCCATCCGGATGATCTACCCGTGGTGATCGCGGCGGAAGAGCAAAGCCAGAATGGGTATCCCTTCCAGGCGGAATTTCGCGTGCGGCGCAAAGATGGGCGCGAGGTGTGGCTGAGCGACACGGCGGTGATTGTGCAGGGCAGCGATTCGCATCCAGTGATGGAAGGGATCATGGTGGACATCACGGAACGGAAGGCGCTGGAAACACAACTGCAGCAATCGCGCAAAATGGAAGCGGTTGGGCGGCTGGCGGGCGGCATCGCACACGACTTCAATAATCTGCTGACGATCATTTCGGGCTACACCGAGCTGGCGATGAGCCGGCAAAACCTGCCGAGCGAGGCCCACGCGGACATCGAGCGGATTGAAAACGCGTCCGGGCGCGCGGCGGCGCTGGTGCGGCAGTTGCTGGCGTTCAGCCGCAAACAAGTGTTGCAGCCGAAGATTCTGGACCTGAACAAAATTGTGCTGAACCTGGATTCGCTGCTGCGGCGGCTGATGGACGAGCGAATCGAAATGGTCACGCGGGTGAAGGACGATCTGGGCAAAGTGAAGGCCGACCCGGCACAGGTGGAGCAGGTGATTATGAACCTGGTGGTGAACGCGCGCGACGCCATGCCTGAAGGCGGACGGTTGGTGGTTGAAACCTGTAATACCGATCTCGATGCAAATTATGCCCTGGACCACGTCCCGGTAAAGCCTGGGAAATACGTGATGCTGGCCGTATCGGACACGGGCGTAGGCATGGATCGCCAGACGGTGGCGCATATTTTCGAGCCGTTTTTCACGACGAAGGAGAGCGGGCGCGGCACGGGCCTGGGCCTTTCGACGGTGTACGGAATTGTGAAGCAGAGCGGGGGCTACATCTGGGTCTACAGCGAGCCGGGCAAAGGGAGCACGTTCAAGATTTATCTTCCGCGCGTGGATGAGGTTTCCGAAGGGACTTCCATCGCGCAGGCCGCGCCCCGTTCGCAACGCGGAACCGAGACGATATTGATTGTCGAAGATGAGGAAGCTGTGCGGGAACTGATTCAGACGGTTCTGACGGAGAAGGGCTTCGACGTTATCGTATCGCTTGATCCGCAGCACGCCGAAAAGATTGCCTCGGAGTTCGCGGGAGAAATTCACCTTCTGCTGACGGACATGGTCATGCCAGGCATGAGCGGGCGCGAACTCGCCGAGCGCATCTCCGCGAAGCGCAGGGATATTCGGGTGCTCTTCATGTCGGGCTACACGGACAACGTGATCACCAGCGGCGGCATGCTGCAGGAAGGTCTGGCATTCCTCCAGAAACCTTTTTCCCCGGCGGCGCTGGTGCAGAAAGTGCGCGAAGTGCTGAGCCAGACTACCGCGGCTTAGCTATCTCTCCTGGAATCGCTGTCTGGAATGTGTTTCACTGCGGATTTGTTGGCGCCGGCTCCGGAGTTGGAGTTGGTGAGGGGTTTGGAATCGGTGGGGGCTCGGTTGTCGCTGGCGGAGCGGGGACTGCCGGAGGCGCTCCCTTGGGCTTGCCGATGTTGTTCAGGGTTTCCACATTGAAGCGCTTGTAATCGGAGTAGCGGGTAATCGCGTTCAGCTTGAAACCCTTCACCAGCAACACGCGCGCGCCGACATGGGCTTCTTCATAGGTCGGCAGCCACACCTCGTTGTTCAGGTAAGCCTGTTCAAAGACAAAACTGGTGCCCTGCTGAATGCTGGCGAGAATTCCTCCCCCAAGATGGAAGTCGCCGACAAAATAGGCCTCCAGTCTCGCAACGTCGTTGGCTTTTTCGTCCACCCAGACGACGCCGGCCAATTCTTTGACAAGGCGCTCGACGAGGTTTTTGGGCTTGTACTCAGGGTTGGGCTCGAAATCGAAGACCAGCACGTCCTGTCCGCGAAAGCGTTCGCGGCGGGGATTCACGAATTGTGAAGTCCGCAGAAAGACTTCGATGCCGGGCTCATCCTTCTCTTTCTCGTCTTTCCCCTCTTCTTTTGCCTTTTCGGCTTTTGCTTCCTTCTTCTTGCTTTGTTTCTGGACTTCTTCGATATGCTTCTGGGTCTGCTCGTTTTCCTTCTTCTGTTCGCCTTCTGTGAGTTCGGAGCCGTCTTTCTTCACCAGCGTGGAGATTTCCTCGCCGTCGAGATAGAAAAAAGTGAATTCCTTGGCTTCTTTCTTGGTTACGCGGCCGGTTTTGTCGTACTCGGTCTCTTCTTCACTTCGCGTTCCGGCATAGTTCTCTTTGAGCTTGTCGATCTGCTTCTGGTTGGCGTCGAGCTGTTCGAAGAGCTTTTTCAGGTCGGGCAGCTTCACCTGCGACTTCATCGGAAAATCAAAGACGCGTTCGCCGATGGTTTCGTTGACACCAACACGGGTGACGTTGATTGAATAGTGCTCGGTTCCGCGAGTCAGCTCGATCTTGTAGGGGACTTTAACGCCGTTCACGGAGCGGTAGTCGTCGTAAGTGATTTCCCGCGGAATTCCCGCGATTTGCGCTTTTTCTTCCGCGATCAGGTGGGTTTGGGGATCGAAAAAAACGTGCCACTGCATGCCGGCTGGAAAGGTTAGCTCAAGTTCCTGCAAGGAGCGGCCGCGCAACTGGGTTTCGCCTTTGTAGGCAGCGCCCACTTTTCGCTTGGCCAGCGATTCGAGGCGTGCGTTGTAATATTGCGCGGCGATTTCCATTTCCATACCTTCGCGGCCGAGGAGTGTGCCAATTTGCCCGTCGGCCGCTTCATGCCAGGCGGATTTGCCGTTGTAGGACTCGATCAGGGTTTCGCCGTTGGCGCGCAGTTCGATGTACACGCGGTTGGGCCGCTTCACCTTGAATGTGTACGTCCCCGGCGGGGCGTCGCCGATGACCGCGACGCTTCCGTCAATGGAGAGAGTTTGCAACCGAGAGACGGGTTTGCTGCCGCCGACGGCTTTCAGGTACTGGTCGATTATTTTTTGCGCTTCGTCGGCGCGCGCCCCCGCGCTGAAAAAGCTTCCAAGAAGAAGTGGAAGAGCAATGAGGACGGGTTTGCGCATGGCTTTGCACTCTTAGATACGCGGAACCCGTGAAAAAGTTGCGAGGCCGCGGGCTATTTCTTGGCGCGGCCCGGTCAGTGGGCGGCTTTTGGGCGATTCAGGTACTTTTCGTACAAGGCCTTTTGTTTGTTGTCCGTGGATGTCAGTTGGCCCTTGATGAAAACGTAGCGCACGTCGGTGGTGACGTCGAGCGGGTCGCCGTTGGTGACGATGAGATTGGCGATCTTGCCGGTTTCCACGGTGCCAAGCTGCGCGTCGAGCCCAAACATTTGCGCGGGATAGAGCGTGACCGCCTTGAGGCCCTCTTCGTAGGGCAGGCCGTGCGCGACGGCATTGGCGGCGTTTTGGCCGAGTCGGCGGGCGAAGCTGTTGTCGAAGCTGCCGAAGGCGATTTTGATGCCTGCCGCGCGCAACTCTTCCGGCTGCGTCAGCAAGCGGTCGTATGCATCGTCTTCCTCGGCCGGCTCGGCGAGGGCTGGTTTCAGGATGACGGGGACGCCCTTTGAGCGAAGGAGGTCCTTTTCTTTCGAGGCTTCGGTGCCGCCCGCGAGGATGATTTTTAGTTTTTGCTTGTCGCAGAATTCAACGGCGTCGCGGATTTGCCGGGCCTTATCCGCAAAGACGAGCAACGGCATTTCCCCGCGGATCACGGGCGCCATGGCTTCGAGCTTGACGTCGCGTTGGAAGCCGCCGGCGCCAGGGCTTTGCAAAGCTTGGGCATAGTGGCGCGCTTGTTCGATGAAGTCGGCGAGCTCGTTGACCTTTGTGTCGTACTCTTTTTTTGCGTCGGCGAAGGCCTTTTCTTTGTTTGAAAGGGTGGAGAAATCGAAGGAACGCGTTTCGATGCCGGGCCAGTCGACGACCATGGCTGCGCGCTTGTTGATAAGCATTTCTTCGGCGGTCCAACCGGCAAGGTGAATCGCCGATGCTTGCCCACCCACGAGATTCGTGGCGTTGCGGCTGTCGAAACCGCCGCTGGCGGGCGCTGCGATCACTTCCGTGATGCCCGAGGCGCGGGTGACGGGAATGTGCGCGCTGGAGGGAAGAACTGCGGTGGCGGCGGTGACATCGGGATTGAACAATCCGGTTTCGGTGGTGTCCACGGTAGCGCTGACGGCGCCGATTTCGCTCAGGCCCATCTGTGTGACTGGATCGAAGAGGCCGGGATAAACCTGCAAGCCCTTCGCGTCGATTACTTGCGCGCCCGTGGGGATCGCGATACCTGCGCCGACGGCGGCAATTTTTCCGTCATGAATCACCACTGTGCCGTCTGCGATCGGTGCTCCAGCAAGGGTGAAGATTTTTGCGTGCGTGATGGCCACGTCAGCCGCGGAGTTTTGCGCGTTGCAAATGCCGGCGCCAAGCAAAGTGGCGGCGACGATTATGGCGAGGAAACTCAGGGAATGGCGTTTCACAGCGCACCTCCTTCACCGGCATCGTTTTGCGGAGGCTTGGGTTTGTCTTCCGGTTTCTTTTCTTCGGTTTTCTTATCTTCGGGCTTTTTTTCGTCCGGCTTCTTTGCGTTGGCTTTCTTTTCCTCGTCTTGTTTTTTCTTCGCCTTCTCGAGGAGATCCTTCTTTTCCTTTTCGAGCGCCGCGCGGCCGGCCAGATCTTTCTCGCGGTCGAAATAGACTCGGCCATCGATGAGAGTCTTTTGCACGACGGCATGGGCGCTGAGCGGATCATGGTTGTAAATGGCCAGGTCCGCGTCCTTGCCGACGTCGATGGAGCCGACGCGCTTGTCGATGCCCAACTGGATGGCGGGATTCAGGGTGACCAACTTCAGCGCTTCATCGTGAGTCAACCCGCCGTAGTGGATGCTTTTCGCGGCTTCCTGGTTGAGGTGAGTGGCTTCCGCTGCGTCGTCGGAATTGATGGAAACAAGGACGCCGCGTTTCGTCATCAGCGCCGCGTTGTACGGAATGGCGTCGTATGCTTCCGCTTTGTAGCCCCACCAGTCGGAAAAGGTGGAAGCGCCGCTGCTCGCCGCGGCGATTTCGTCGGCGACCTTGTAGCCCTCCAGCACGTGCTGGAAAGTCTGCACGTGAAAGCCGAATTCCTTCGCCACCCGCAGCAGCATCAGGATTTCGTCCTCGCGGTAACAATGCGCGTGGACGTAGCGCTTCCCCTCCAAGACTTCCACCAGCGGATCGAGCTTCAGATTGCGGCGGGGGGGAGGGCATTTTTCTCCCCGGCAGAAACGCGCTTGTTGTAATCGTCCCAGGATTTCTTGTAGTCGCGCGCTTCGGTGAAGGCGCCGCGAATGGTTTCTTCAACGCCCATGCGCGTAGTGGGATAGCGATCCGGCACACCGGGAGTGCGGAAATTCGAGCGCTTGGGATTTTCGCCGAGGGCAAATTTGATGCCGGGCAGCGCGCCTTCAAACGGCAGCTTTGCGGCGGGCTGTCCCCAGCGCAGCTTAATGACAACGGTCTGGCCACCGATGGAATTGGCGGAGCCATGCAGAATGTTGGCGGTGGTGACGCCGCCGGCGAGGTCACGAAAAATGGAAATGTCGTCGGAGTCCAGCACGTCGGCGATGTTCACCATGGAAGAGACGGAGACGGAGCCTTCGTTGACGCTGCCGTCGACGGCGATGTGCGAGTGGCAATCGATGATGCCGGGGGTGACGAACTGGCCCGTGGCGTCGATTACTACGGCGTCCGCTGGAGCCTTCAGCGTGCCGCCAACCGCGGCGATCTTACCGTCTTTGATCAGGATGTCGCCCTTGTCGATCGTGCCATGAGAAACGGTGAGGATGGTGGCATTGCGAATCAGGATCACCGGCGCGGCAGCATCAATTGTGACGGAATGTTCTTTTTCCCTGGCGCTGATGGATCCTGGAATGCCGAGAGCAAGCGCGGCGGCGAAACACAAAATGTTTATGCGGAATCTCATTGCGCACCCCCTGCCTGCACTGCTGCCATTCGTGAGGGCTTGGTGCCTGTGAACTCAAGGTTGTAGCCCGCCGCCTGAATCGAACCTTTCATGGAAGTTCCCTCAAAGGTGCCGGTGAAAACAACATCGCTCGAACTGCCCTCGATGGAGATGTTGATCACAAAGCGGAATTTCTCGCCGCTGACCCAGCCACTGAAGACGCTGCCAGTACCGTGGTCGCTGGCCACGCTGCCGGTCAATGTGCCGTCGGGCTGCATGGCGAGATCCGCGGTTGCTTCTTCCTGCCCCTGCGGCGTGGTGAAGCTCAATTTCCATTTGCCAGTCAGGTCGCCCTTTGGCGGTTCGGTGGGACGCAGGGTTTCGCGTACTTCATATTTTCGGCCGTCGACGAAGACGATTTTCACTTTGGTTTTCTTGTCGAACAGGTCCCCGTCGGTGACAACGAGATTGGCGATCTTGCCGGTTTCGATTGACCCGAGCGTTTCCGCAACGCCAAAAATCTCGGCAGGCGAGAGAGTGAGGGCGCGGAGCGCGGCGTCGGGGCTTAATCCCGCATCGATCGACTTTTTCACCGCGGGAAGAATATCTTTGGGCGCGGTGATGCCGCCGGAATAAAACGCGAATTTCACGCCGGCCTTGCCGAGGGCCGATGGCGAGGAGGGCGCGCGGTCGCGAAATCGCAAGGTGCGGAGCGAAGGCACCGCCTCCGGGTCGCTGTCTTTTTCCGCCTCGGGCCATTTCAGGTCCACCAGCACCGACAATCTCCTATTGGCCGCAATTTCGGGCGCGACGTCATAGCTCATCTGCGCGCCGTACAGCACCGCCGGCAATTTCCATTCATCGATCAGCCGCAACGACCTGCGAATCTGCAAGGAGGTATTCCCCGGAATCAGCACCACCGCAAGCTTTGAAAACGCAGTAGCCAGGGCGGCGTCACTGCGGTCGTACTTCGGCCGCTCAACACCGCGCGGATGATTTTCGTATGCAGCCTCGGCTTGCACGTCCCATTTCGTGTCCAACCACACCTGGCGAACGTAGGCGATGCCACCCATCACCGAGCCGGGAAAGCTTCGGAATCCCCCGGGGGCTTGCAGCGAAACCGGAATGGCAACGGGTGATTTGACAACGAAATCTCCGGCGCGTTCGCCTCCCAGGTCGAGCACGGCCGCCTGGCCGGGAAACATCCCGCCCTTGGGTGCGGCGATTACGGTCGTGAATCCTGCTGCGCGCCAGGTTTCTACGCGGGGATCTCCTGGATTTACTTCATCTGCGGCAATTCGCCACGGCGTAGTTGCGGGACGGTCTTCGGGTCCACGTGAAATGGCCGCTTGCGGCCGGGCGCCACTGTCTCCGGTCGAGGCAGGCGCAGGCGCGGCGGCAACGCCGACGTCGGTGAATCCATCAATCAGGCCGGGATAGACGGTGAGTCCTTTGCCGTCGATGACCCATGCGTCCGGCGGAACAGTGACATTGGTTCCCACCGTGGTGATGATTCCGCGCGAAACGACGACCGTTGCGTTTTCGATCGGCGCTGAAGAGACCGGAACAACTTTCGCGCCGCGAATGGCGAAGGTGCGTGGTTCGCCGCCCTGTCCCCACGCGGCCGTGGCCACCAGCAATCCAAGTGACACTCCAAGAAGCACAAATCTTCGCAGGGGCAGCTGAACGCTCCTCAAACTCATGGGTTGCTCCTTGTCCTGATGGCGTTATTGCTTCAGCGAAGTCCCCGTCGGACTTGCATCCTTCGCAGGGTATTGAGGCTAGTGGCAATGAGAAAGAACGTCAAGAGCTAGCGTAGATTGTAGCTCAGGCCTTTTAGGCCTGAGGATTTTCCCTCCGTCTACACTACTTCGCCAACGCTTTGAAAAGCCTCACCCCTGAAGGGGTGAGCTACAGTAGACGAAAATGGGTTACGGCTTCTTTTTCCCGAAGAGGCCGCCGAGCTGGTTGATGGTGTCCGTGGCTCCGCCCTTGCTGCCACCAGCGAGCGCACCTGCCGCGTTGGTGATTCCGCCCGCGCCGCCGCTGCCGGCGCAGGAGAATTCGGACTTGAGCAGGCTGGCCGCTGCGCCGCCGATGTCCGGCACAAATTGGGGACTCGCCGTGGTGCCGTGAATCTGCAGCGGCACCTTGATGCCGCCGTTTTTGCAGGACGCCGCGCCGCCGCCGAGCATTTTACCGACTGTGCCACCCATGCCCCCGGCCGCGGAACCCGCCGCTGCGGTCGCGACGTTGTTGTTCACCGTGGCGACAAGCTTGAAGTCGAGATTATTTTTCGCGTCCACCGTGCCGTTACCAACCATGGAGCCAAGCGCCGGAACCACCGCGTTCAGATTGTCTGCGCGGAGCCCTGTCGTGGCCATGTGCAAATCGGTGGTGAATTTTTCAATGATCAGGTCGCCGCCGGATTTAATTCCTGCCAGCGCGCCAATGCCGGACAATTTCTTGCCCAGGTCAAAGCCAGCGAGCTTTCCGTTGAACAAGCCGATGTTGCCATCGGTGACCAATTTGTCGGTTGGGCCGGAGACGTGCAGGTTCGTATTCATCGTGCCGGCGCTAAGCCGGGACTTGTCCGGCAGATTGATGCCCAGCGCAGGGAGGAAAGATTCAAGGTCAGTGGCGGGCAGGCCCTCACCGGCGATTTTCAGGTCCACGGCAAAGACATCGCCCTCCGACTTATAAGTGCCGTTCAGATTGGATTTGGCGTTTCCGATGTTGATGGTGGAGGGATGCAGTATGCCGGTGCCTTTGACGAGGTCGTATTTCGTATCGAAATTGACGATCAAAGGGACGCCGGCGGGGCTTCCTCCGGCAACGAGCACGGCCTTCGAAAGTTTCAGCTGGCCCTTCGTGGCCATTTGGCCTTTTTCGCTGACAAGATTTGCGTCCATGTCCACCAGTCCACCGAGACCAAGCGAAGGATCAAGGAACCCCGTGCTTGCCAGATTGAGGTTGTTGATAGTGAGCTTCACGTTCTGCGGCGTGAGCGCGGCGTCTTCGGCATCCACCGGGCCGATTTTGCCGTCAATCTTCATGGTGCCGCCACCCGGCCCCTGCAGAGAAAAGAGCACCGGGAAATTATTTTTCATCGCTACGTCGGTGGCGGTCAGGTTCACCTTGGTGTAGACGGTGCGCTTGCGCGAGTTGGTGTTGCCCAGCGTGATTTGCCCGTCTTCGAGACGCAACTTACCGATGGAGAGTGAGTCCGCCGAAGTGCTTGCGGAATTGGCGGGGGTTTTCTGGGCAGGCTTGCTGGAGCCGCCGCCAATGGAAGAAAAATTCCAGCGACCGCTGGGATCCTTGAGCATGGTGACCTGGGGATCGACGACGGTGATTTCAGTGACGTTCAATTTCTGGGAGAAAATCAGAGGGATGAGTTCGACGCCCACTTTCACGGTCTTGGCGGTCAGAAAGGGGCCGGAATTGAATTTCGGATCGTCGCTGACGGAAACATCGTCGATTCCAACCGAGCCGGTCAGGAGAGACAGACTCAGATTCCCGAGTTGCACCTTGCGGCCCAGCGCGTCGGAGGCATTGGATTCGATGGTGGGCTTGAATTTGTTGATGGGGATCAGGAAAGGCACGATGATCAGAATCAGAAGAATCGCCACAACGGCGATGGCAAGCCATTTCAGTTTGCTGCTCATGGAAACCTCCAAGGTAGCCTGGGAAGGCGTAGGCGGGCGGTGCACTCAAATGCTGGGGGGATAATATCACAGAGCGAAGGCGTTAACGGAGATAGGGCAAGACGATGAAGGTGTCGCGGCGGCGCGGCGAGTCATACTACAATGAGGTGGCCGGGGCTGTAGCTCAGATGGATAGAGCGTCGGTTTCCTAAACCGTAGGTCGGGAGTTCGAACCTCCCCAGCCCCACCATAATAAGCTTCAAGATTATTGCTGGTGGAGAAGTTTTCCTATGAAAATGAAACTTTTGACAGGAGGGCGTGTGGTGCTTCCGGTTCAGATCCGGCGGAAGCTTGGGCTTCGGACTGGAGATTCGCTAGACACGCGTGTGGAGGATGGACGAATCGTGTTGACGCCACGAAGAGATCGCTCCCGGAAGGCGAGCATTGTGGTGGACCCCGTCGCTGGCTCTGATGCTCCCCTGCTGAGTAACAAGCAGGGTCCGGGCGATCTTGTCCGAATTTCCGTGAAGTCTGGTCTCTTCAGGGGCTAAAGCCCACTAAATCCATGCACTTTACGCCAGGGCTGAAGCCCCGGCCTCCTGACGAAAGAGGCGCTTACTTCTGAGAGCGCAGTGCTTCAAGAGCAGGCATAGACACAGGAATCGTGAGGGCCTTTTCCGGCTGGTTTTTCCCGTGCCGCAGGGCGTCTACCAGCATGTCGATGGCTTGCCCGGTGTTTGGCGGGCTGAAGATTGTGGCGCGCAGGAGGCCGCTGCGCACCCAGGCTTGACCGGTTTTCGGCAAGCCGTCAATACCGAGGAACGGCACGGAAAGCCAGCGCTCGCGCTCGACTTCGTTCGGCACTTCCTGAAATGCTTTGCGGATGCCGATGGCCATGGCGTCATCCTGGGCGGCCACCAGGTCGATAACTGTCTTACGCGTGGTGGTCAGCTTCAGCCAGGAGCGCACGGCGCGCTGGGCGCTCTCCTCTGTCCACTGCGCTTTCAAGTTGATCAGGTGAAGGTTTGCCGGTTTTTTGTCCAGCAGACCCTTCGCGCGGTCCTTGGCTGCAGAATTTTCGGAAGGGCCCTGCATATACAGGACCGCTCCACCTCGCGGCAGAAGCGCGGCGCATTGCTGCGCCTGGATGCGGCCAATCTCGACGTGATCCACAGTTACGATAAACACCGGCGCTTTGCCCAGGCCGCGCAGTTCCGGCACGTAGGTGGCTTCACGGTTGAGGACCACCCACGCGATGCCCTGATTGACGGCCGCGCGCGCCACTTGCGGCAATGCGGTGCCGCCCACCGGTTCGAAAATAATAGCGTTGGGGCGGTCGGCTTCTTCCGCTTCCTGGATGACTTTCAGAATTTGCGTGCTTTGATTGATGGCGTCGTTGTCTGAATAAATGATCTTGAGGTCGATGCCGTGCCTTTGCGCCGCCTGCTCCGCGGCACTGGCTTGTTCGACCTGGTAGTCGTTGTCGTTCGTCGTCAGAGAAATCAGTATGCGCAAGTTTCCCATGGCCTCATCCGATGGAGCTTACACTTTAACAATACACGTGTGCGCGGAGTTCGGCACGCGAAGGTGGGGCCGAGTTTCGTCTCCGAAAACGACAGGGATTCGGATCGAAACCGCGAAGTAGCGCTGCGGGATTGAGAACCGAGGGTTTTAGGGCTTTTCCCAGTGGACTGAAGTGAATTGCTTGGGGTCGAAGACCGCCGGGTCCAGCTTCACGTCGCCGTTGATTTCTGTGTATTCCTCGCTGAACACTTTTTTGCCGTCCACGTGGACCTCCACCAGCGCGGCGATCCAGCCGCCGCCCAGTTTGCGGTAATCGGCGAACCGGATGTCCTGCACCTTCTTGGGATCGGCGCGGTCGGGCTCCAGCAAACGCACGAAAAGCATGCGGTCTTTCTCTACCCAGAACTGCTTGGATTTCAGATCGCCCTTATCCGCGCCAAAAACGTAGACGGGCTTCCCTTCCCAGGTGTCTTCATGAAATTTAGCGGCGTCGAATCCTTCCTTCTTGGCGATTGCGAGGGTTGCCTCCGGCGTCTGCTTGTAAACGTCGAATCCCAGCACCAGGAGCATGTTTACCTGCGGCACGTTTTTCTTCAGCTGCCCTCCTTGGAACACAGAAACATTTCCGTCCACCAGCAGGTAGCCGTTGCCGTCTTTGGGCGGGCCGATATCAATGCGAAGTTTCCCCGGCAGCGAGGCAGCTTCGTACCACGTTTCCACTTTCGTCGTTCCGTCGGGATTGTAAGTGGTGCTCTTCTGCGTGAATGTCACCGCCGGATACCACGAAGCGGCGTAGCGTCCGTGCATCTCTTTCACCAGCGATTCCCCGCTGTTCACCGCGGCCGGATACCCCGCCGCCAGTCCGATTGTTGCTAGAAACAAACTCATCGCCACTAACAACAACTTCGAAGTTTTCATGGTCCCCTCCCCGGGCAACCCAAGATTCCGCCGGTGGCATCCCACCGGTTCCAGCCCCATGGCACTGTACCCGCTTAGACGCGCGATTCGCCAGAAAATCTCAATCCAATCCGGGGTGGCCCTTGCCGGGAGCGGTATGGAACGGTGAAAACTTGCTGGAAGCCAGCGGGAAGGCTGTAAAATAATAACTGTGATTTCCACAAGAATGGCCCCCTGCAGGAAATCTACCGGCGGAAACTTCCGCAGTTCTTCCCCGGGCCCTGTGTTCCTGGTTCGGCTAACGCTATTTGCCCTGCTTTTCGCGCTGCCGGCTCATGCCCAGACTGCGCAAGTTTCCCCGAGCGCACAGCCTGGCGATTCGCCAGTGCCCGGGAGCATCCACGGAACGATAGTCGATCCGAATGGAAAGGCCGTAGCCGGCGCGAAGGTAAAGCTCTCCCAGCAGGACCAGTCGCCCAGCCAGGAAGCCCAAGCGGGAGATGATGGACAATATTCGTTCGTGAATGTCGCTCCAGGGCCGTTCCAAGTTTCGATTTCGGCTGAGGGCTTCGCAACACAGAGTTCCTCGGGTGTTCTGCATTCCGGAGAAAACGTAACCGTCCCGCAAATCACGCTGGCGCTGACGACGGAAGTCACCGAGGTGCGCGTCGAGCTGTCGCCCATTGAACTCGCGCAGGAACAGATCAAGGATGAGGAAAAACAGCGCGTATTGGGTTTCATCCCGAATTTCTATGTCACGTACGTGCCGAATGCAGCGCCGCTGAATACCCGGCAAAAATTCGAGCTGGCTTGGAAGTCCACGTTTGATCCCGTCACGTTTGGAATCACCGGCGCCATCGCGGGCATCCAGCAGGCGAACAATCAATTCAGTGGGTACGGACAGGGCGCGCAGGGCTACGCCAAGCGCTATGGAGCATCGTATGCCGACATCGTGACAAACACGTTCATCGGCGGCGCGATTCTGCCTGCGCTCTTTAAGCAGGATCCGCGTTATTTTTACAAAGGCACTGGTAGCAAGCGCTCGCGACTGCTCTATGCCATCGCCAATTCCGTGATCTGCAAGGGCGACAATGGGCACTGGCAGACAAATTATTCGGCAATCCTTGGCGGACTTGCGGCAGGCGGCATTTCCAACCTGTATTATCCTTCGACCGATCGCGGTGCAGGATTAACGTTTGAAAACGCAGCGATCGGCATCGGCGCCACCGCCGCGGCGAATATCCTGCAGGAATTTGTCATCCGGAAATTATCGTCGCATATACCCAGCAGCGCTCCTGCGACACCCTGATCAGACTATTCGTACCCCGCCGTTAACCGGGCCGGGAAGTAGTTGACAATCCATTTTTGGCGGCATAGCTTATCCGGGCTTTGTGATTCCGCCTCCCTGCCCCCCGCGCACGGAATCCCCGGTTGCTTCCATCAGGAGAACGAAAATGAAATGCAAACTCTCGCTTGGTATTTTGTTTGCCGCCCTCTTCTTGATCGCCGCGGGTTCCACTCCGGTCTCCGCGCAATCGAATCAGTCCGGTTGCATTGCGCACCGGCCAAAATATATTGAAGGGGTTTTCGAAGTGAAGTACGACTCGGGTTGCACAGGCCACGACGAGCCCGAACTGGATCCTGTTTCGAGCCTGCCGGGCTCGGCGAAAGAGCTGACCTGGACGGTGGTGCTTCCCACAGGTGGCGCGTTCCCCGTTTCCGCCACTGGCCCGACGTTCTGGTTTGGCGGAGCGGTCACCGATCCCAAAAGCGTGTTTGGGCAATCCTTTGTGGAGTTGCAGTTTTATCCTGACGGCATCGTGTCCAGTTGCTCGCAGAGCGGAGGGTTCCAAGTGAAGTTTGCGCCCAACGCCTACACCGTCTGCTCGCCCGTGTGGCGACTGACGTCCACGGGGCAAAAAGGCACTTTCCACGAGACCGCCGCGTTCAATGCGATGCTTACTGACGGAACCGGACAAAATAACCCGCTGATCATGCATGCGGGAGACACCGTCACCGTGCATTGGTTCACCACCGCGGCCCAGGACGGTTTTCACGTGACCGTCTCCGACCTCACCACCCGCGGCTCCGGCACGATCGTCCTGAACTCCTCCAGCACCGGGCCGCTTATGCCCGCGTTCGACACCCAGGCCATCGGCAATGCCCTGGGATGGGGCGGCGTGAACGACACGCCGAACTCTTTCGTGTGGGAAATCGGGCACGAATCCCAGTTCACCGGCGCGGGTGCTTTTTGTGTGGCCGGTGAGGTCGGCTGCGATTCCTATGACGCCACGGCTTGGGCCGGCGCTTCACCGATTCAGATCAAATCCGTCACGTTTGCGGACGGTTCGCAAGCCAAGCAATTCGCGGCGGTCAGCGATCTGGGTGGAAAAGCGGAAGTTCTGGCGACGTGCTCTGTTTACGGCGGGCCGTTCTGCATTTATCCCTGGTACACGCTGGGGACGAACGGCTATCAGTTTGGAGTGGACTACTCCGATACGCTTAAAGACTTCGGCCAGGCCAACCAATATCAGCAAACACTTTCGTGCGGAGGGTCCTTCGGCGCCGACTCCACCTATTGCGATACGCTCCTAAAATAGACATGCTTTCCGTGGAAATTTAGGGAGTAAAACCCGCTCGTGCTTAGGTACGGGCGGGTTCCTGTTTTTATCAAGCAGCTTTTTGGGGGCTGTCTTTCAAGAGGCCTAGACGCACCAAGCTTTCGGCAGTGGCGACGAGCGCCTCTTCATTTGAACGTGGCGCCCAGCCGAGCACGCGCCGCGCTTTTTCGTTCGTGGCGTTCTTTACCTTACCGAGTTCGGGCAGGATCAGCTTGATTGCAGGATCACGCAGCGCGGCAAGGCGCACCATCCAGTTGGGCAGTTGCCTGTTTGGGGCCCGCTTGGCCGACGCGCCCAGGCGGGCTTTCAAGATCTTCGCGATGTCGAGCATGGCCAGGAAATCCCCTGCGACCGCGAGGAAGCGTTCGCCACTGGCGGCGGGATTCTTCACGGCTCGCAGGTGCAAGTCGGCGACATCGCGCACATCCACTGCGCCAAAGTGGAGCCGCGGCGTGCCGGGCATCGCTCCATCCATCATTTTTTGCACCAGCAGGATGGAAGCCGAATAGTCTGGTCCAAGGACGGGTCCAAAGACCGCAACGGGATTGATGACGGAAAGCTCCAGCGCGCCGCCTTCCCGGGCAAGAAAATCCCAGGCTGCGCGCTCCGCTAAGGTTTTTGATTTGGTGTATGGTGCGACGTCGTCGCCGTTCGGATCCGTCCAGTCCGCCTCGGTAAACGGAGTTTCCCGCACTTTGTGTCCATATCCGATTGCTGCGAACGAAGAAGTCAGCACCACACGCTTCACGCCGGCGTCGCGCGAGGCGCGCAGAACCCGGAGTGTGCCTTCGCGCGCCGGGACGATCAGTTCGTCCTCGTGTTTCGGAACGCTCGGCGGCAAGGGTGATGCCACATGCAGCACAAAATCGCACCCCGCGACCGCTTCCCTCCAGCCCGCGTCGTTTTCCAGATCGGCGGCAAAGAAGGTCAAACGATTACCCGGTTCCGCGCCGCCAACTTTCAGCATGGCCCGCACATCGCCTTCACGCTTCAGATTTCGAACCGTTGTGCGCACCTCGTAGCCAGCGGCAAGAAGCTGAATAATGCAGTGGGCGCCGATGAATCCCGACCCGCCGGTTACCAAAACTGTTTGAGGCATCGCGCGTCCTTTCGAATGGGCTATGCGAATTAGAGACGTTGAACAATCATTCGGTTAGATACCGACTGAAAAAGAGAATCGTGTTAAACGCACTGAAGCGGCGGGCGCGATGATGGCTGGCCGAGGATCCCGAGTTGCTCCAGGCTCATACCAAACGGATACACTATCGACAGGGGAGTGCAGATGAGCGAGCCGCATCGGTTGTCGGTGGAACGCATTGAGCAAGCTGCGAGCTTGATTGACCCGGTCTTTCTGAATTCACCGCAATTCCGGGCGGAGCCGCTGGAGCAGCAACTTGATTGCCGCCTCGTGGTCAAAGTCGAAACGTTGAATCCAATTCGTTCCTTTAAAGGGCGCGGCGCGGAATTCCTGATGGCGACGATGAAGGGACGCCATCCTTTGGTGTGCTCCACCGCCGGTAATTTTGGACAGGGCATGGCATTCGCAGCGCGGAAGCGGGGCATTCCGCTGACGATCTTTTCCAGCCCGTCCGCCAATCCGCTGAAGGTCGAACGCATGCGAGCGCTTGGCGCGGATGTTCGCCTGGCCGGAGAGGATTTCAAGGCGGCGCATTCGGCAGCGAAGGAGTTCGCGGCAAAGACCGGTGCGGAATTGATCGAAGACGGGCGCATCCCCGCGATTACGGAAGGCGCGGGCACGATCGGCCTGGAATTGCTGCGATGGCCCGGGGCGTTCGATTCGATCCTTGTTCCGCTCGGCGACGGCGCATTACTTGCCGGCGTGGCTCGCTGGGTGAAGGCCCACCGGCCCGCCACGAAAATGATGGGCATTTGCGCCGCGGGAGCGCCCGCGATGGAACGCTCCTGGCGCGCACGCCGTGCGCAGGAATCGGGACCAACGAATACGATCGCGGACGGGATTGATGTACAGTGTCCCTATCCGGAGGCTGTCGCCGATCTGATTGGCCTGGTGGACGACATCCTATTGGTCGAAGAGCAGGCGCTGCTGTCGGCGATGCAACAGGCACATCGTGGACTCGGCGTAGTGCTCGAACCATCCGGAGCGGCGGGTTTGGCAGCTTTGGCGGTTTATCGCGAGCGATTCAAAGGTCAGCTGGTGGCCACAATTCTTACCGGTGGGAATGTCACTCCTGAGCAGATGCGTCAGTGGCTCTCCTCCTGAGGAATCGTCATAGCTTGCTACCGTGGCTTATTCCAGTATACTTGAGTGACTACTCATCAATAGAGGTTCCCATAGCGCGCCCCAAGAGCGAAGGCAAGCGAAACGCAATTCTCGACTCCGCAACCCGCCTGTTTGCAGAACGCGGGCTCACGGCGGCCCCCACGTCTGAAATATCCCGGCGCGCCGATATTGCCGAGGGAACGCTCTTCACCTACTTCAAGACCAAGGATGAATTGATCAACTCACTGTACCGGGAGATCAAGCTTGAGCTTGCCGACGCGATGATGTCGGATTTCCCGAGGAAAAAGAATCTTCGCGCAAGGCTGCGGCATGTGTGGGATCGTTATGTAAATTGGGGCATTGCGAATCCCAGGCAGCGCAAGGTGCTGGGGCAACTACTGGTGTCAGAGGTGCTCACCAAAGAGTCCAGAGAGGCCGGCAGCGCGCCGTTTGTCGAGTACCAAACCATGATTCGCGACGCGATTGAGCAGCGTGTCTTCCGGAATGATCTTCCGGAGGAGCTTATTTCGAAGGCGTTAGGGGCCATGGTGGAGGCGACAATAGACCTTACGATGGCGAACCCATCCAAGGCGAATAAATACCGGGATAGCGGCTTTCAAATGTTCTGGGCCGGCATAACCAGGTAACGAGTCTGTGCATCGTATAAATGAGTGAACACTCACAATGAAACCCACTTGGGAGACCGGCTGGCAGGGTCCAGGTCTATCTAAGAACGGGAATGGAGGATTTCGCAATGGCGAAAGTCTGGTTGATTACGGGAAGTGGCAACGGTTTGGGGCGGGACATCGCCGAGGCGGCGCTGGGCGCAGGCGACAACGTAGTAGCCGGAGCGCGTAGGACGGAAGAGTTGGCACCTCTCGTGGCAGAGTACGGCGAGCGAGTGAAACCCGTCAGGCTGGAAGTGCGCGATGAGGCAGCAGCAAAAGCGGCCGTGCAGCTGGCGGTGGACACTTTTGGGCGGTTGGACGTTCTGGTCAACAATGCCGGTTATGGGCAGTTTGCGCCCTTCGAGCAGATGAGTACCGAGGACTTCCAGGCGATCGTGGACACATGCTTTTACGGCGTGGTGTATTCAACACGCGCAGCGGTGCCAGTGATGCGTAAGCAGAAAAGCGGTCACATCTTTCAGGTGTCTTCGGTCGGTGGTCGTATCGCGGTTCCCGGTAATACGCCGTATCACGCGGCCAAGTGGGCGGTGGGCGGTTTCAGCGACTCGCTGGCTGTGGAAGTCGCGCCGTTCGGGGTGAAGATCTGCACACTGGAGCCGGGAGGTATTCGGACCAACTGGGCGCGGCGCGCTGGCCAGGATGCGCCGGACTTGCTGCCGGAGTATGAGGCCACGGTGGGTTCGTTCCTGAAGATATTGCGAGGCCTCGAAGGCCGCGCGGAAGGAGATCCGAGGAAAATCGCGGACGTAATTGTGCAACTGGCCAATAGCGGCGAGGTGCCGGTGCGGCTGATCCTCGGTGTAGATGCTGCACAGCGAGTGCACCAAGCAGAAGCCGCGCGTGCCAGCGAGGCCGAAAAATGGCGTCATCTTACTGTTTCGACGGTTTTTGAAGATGGGCGCTTCGACAGCCGATTGTATGCGGCAAAGAGCGGAATCAATTCCTGAGTTGCTGAATCATTAGCTCACAATGGAATCGTGCCAATCCTGCCAAGGTGACTCAGGTCGTCCTTCGCCTGGCTGCCAGCGACCACCTGCCTGCGCATCTTTTACTGAGCAGCAATGCCGTTCAGTACGCGGGCCAGGCCGAGGCGACACGCGCCACCGAAGCGGATCGTTGGCACGAGGTAAGCATCTCTACGGATGTCAACGCCTTGGCATCGCTTCCCAACTTAAAGTTCTGATTGAATCGGGATGCGAGCCAGCGGCTGCGGCAAAAATTGAATTGCCTTTCAGCTCACAAGTCGATCGCCACATCGCCCTTGGGTCGTGAGCAACAGATCAGCAGGTTCCCTTGCGCGGGGGCTTCCAGTGGTTCCGGATCATACGCCACGTTGCCGGAAATTAATCCGCTTTCACACATGTGACACACGCCGGTCCGGCATGACCAGCGGACCGGCACATCGCAGGCCTCCGCGAATTCCAGGAGGCTTGCATATTTTGGATTCCACGGGACGTTGAGGCCGCTCCGCGCAAATGACACTTGTGGGCCGGACCCGGCGGGCCCTTCCGGCGGGTGCGGGCGCGCGGGAGAGGATTCGGCGATGCCCGGCGTAATCGCGCTAGCCGCTCCGAAAATCTCTTCATGCACTCTCTCGACGGGTACTCCCAGCGCCGCGAGGCCAGAGGTCACAGCTTTCAGAAAGGCACTCGGGCCGCATAGATAGAAATCCGCATCGAGAGGAACGCCGAGTCTTTTGAGGGCGTCGGCTGCAATTCGTCCAGGCGAATCGAAGTCTGAACCGAGCCGATCCTCCGGGCCCGGGCGGCTGTACCAGACATGGCTCTTCCCGCGCGCCAACTGCTTGATCAGGCCGCGTGACTCTTCCGCAAAAGGATGGTCCCTGCGATTGCGCGCGCCGAACAACCACCAGACTTCGCGCGGCGAATTCCCTCGCGCGAGTGCGTGCAGCATTGCCAGCACGGGGGTCGCTCCCACACCCGCGCTCAACAGCACGACCGGGTTGACGCCGGATTTCAACACGAAGCCCCCGCGCGGTGCCGCTACATCTACTATGTCGCCCACCCTGCTTTGCGTGTGCAGATAGGTGCTGGCGACTCCGTTCGCTTCCTGCTTGACGCTCACGCGGTAGTGGTCTGTCGAGGGCAAGTCGGAGAGTGAATAGTTGCGAACTACGGCGGGGCTGGCCGCTGAAGGTTTCAAGCGCAATACGACGAATTGACCCGGCAGCGCGGCGACAAGAGGACGACCGTCCGCCGGCTGAAATTCCAGTGACTTCACGCTGTTACTTTCGCGATCGATTCGCGATACCCGCAGGGAGCGAAATCCCGGCCAGCCGGGCGGCGGACCCGCATCCGGCACGAGTCCAGCATTTCCTGTCGCTTCGGCGCCCTTCGCTGCTTCCTGCAGAAGGGCCTGAAACGAGCCGCGCCATCCTTCGCTCAGCGCCGGAATGCGCAGCGCGCGCTCCAGTTGTTCGCGGGTGTGGCTACCGAGATAGAGCGCGGCGTCAATCTCCGCGACGCTCATTCTTTCAGGTCCATCCGCAACTTTTATGATCTCGTCTCCGGCTCCAACTTCACCTTCTTCCAGAACGCGAAAATAAAAGCCCGGTCGGTGATGCGCGACAAGCTTTGCGGCCATTTGGGGATCGCCCACGCGGATGCCAACGCGGTAACAGGTAACCCGCGGCTGCGATATTTCAAAGAGCGCGGAACCGATCCGGTAGCGATCACCGATACACGCGTCCGCATCAGCCAAGCCGTCCACCGTAAAGTTTTCTCCGAATTGTCCGTAGGAAAAATCGTGGCGCGCGAGTTCGCGTTCCCAGTACCGGTAGGAATCCAGCTGATAGACCATCACGGGGCGATTCGGACCACCGTGGCCGGCCAAATCTCCCTGGCCATCGCCATCCAGGTTGAGCCGGCGAACCTTCACCCGGCCCTGGACAGGGCTTTTCCAGATTCCCGTGTGCACGGTCTTCCCGCGCCACGTAATATCACGCGGGAGCCCGACGTTGACCGATACTAGCCGTGCAGCCAATGCCCCTCCCGACGGTCTGCCGCAACCGATTGAACTGACAGAGATACTTCTTGATTCTAATACCTACTTCATTCGAATACGCGCTTATCCGGCAAGGACATGAAAACCAGGTTGCCTCAGTGGCCCCTATCACGAGAAAATAGAGGAACCCCAGTCCTTTCAGAACACTTTCAGTTGATGATCGGGGCCGGTCTTGACCCTCCCTGCGAATCCAGCCAACCACCCAGCAAAGCTGACCCAGTTGCTGTAGTTACGCTCAGGGCAAGTTCCATTGCCAGCCCCAGCCACAAGTGTTTTCTAGAAGAAGAGAGCTTTCGTTTGCGGAGGCGTTCGACAAGGGGTGCAAGTGCGCAGGATGAAGGTCCAATGGGAAGCGAGTGGCGCGCAGGGTTTTGCCCTTGCCCTTGGCCTCGTGTGCCTGATGAGGGTGTCACCGGCAATGGCGCAAAACGCAGATGCACCGCAGGAAAAGCCGCCTGCTACTCGGTTGCTGACGATCGATGAGGGGCGCTCCATCGCAGATCTGGCGCTGGGGCAAGAGCTGCCAGCGCGCGGGACGCAGGATTGTTCGCACCTGATTCATGAGATCTACGGGAGCGCCGGATTTGAATACCCGTATGCCAGTTCATTTGAGCTGTTTGCCGGGAACGAGAATTTTGCGCGCGTACGGTACCCGCACGCCGGAGATTTGATTGTGTGGCCGGGGCACGTCGGCATCGTCGTCGATCCGTTGCAACATAGTTTTTCCAGCCTGGTGAGCACGGGATTCGATGTGCAGGACTATGAAGGAGCCTATTGGAAGTCGCGGGGGAGACCGCGGTTTTACCGGTACAGAGTGCCGAATAGCGGCGTGCTGACCGCGGCGAAGAGCGGTGCATCGCCATCGCGACGGGCCTCAAATCTGAACAGACAGCCAAGCGATCGCACGCCGGTCGAAGAGCGATCCAGTGAAGAAAATTCCTCGATGAGCCGCCCAACGAAGGCGGCATCCGAACGAACGGTGTTGATCTATGGACCAATGGCTCCCGAGGAGGTAACCGAAGCGAGCGTGCCGTTTGAAATTCCAACTAGCACGATCGTTGCGGCGGGAGGCAAGCCGCCAACGCGCGAGGAAGTGGCTGAGGGCATCTCGGAATTGAGTGATGCGGCCGGGAATCTACTGCGTAAGGATGATCCCTTCAAAGCGCACTCGCCACTGGTGATCGTGGAACAGTTCAACGTGGTGCGAGTGGAAATCAAGCGCGACCATGGCTGGGCGCGTCTGCAGGTTGAGTCCAAGGTTTCCATCGACGGCGGAACGATTCAACGCAAACTCCGGCGAGACAATGTGCGCTGGGAGTTGCGGCGTGTGCCGGCGGGTTGGGAGGTCGTTACTCCGCAGGACCGGACGTACGTACCGCATGACGTGGCGGTGAAGGGTTTGGCGGCACAACTTGCGCAACTGACGCAGGGCGAGGGCGCCACCGATTATCGGGCGACAGTTGTCCAGCAGGAATCGCACATCGCGAATCTCCTCAGCGCGTTGCTGATCCAATAATCCTTCAACTTGACCGGTAAGCGTTGAAGGACTAAGAGCGAACGCCCTAATTCCCTAATCCATCTACGATCAAATATTTTTGTGGTGCGCCCGGCGTGATTCGAACACGCGACCTCTTGCTTCGGAGGCAACGCGTGCAAAATCTAACCGCCTTGTTTGCAACCGCATCCGGGCGTCGCCGCTATAAAATCAAGCCCTTAGTTGGGTTACATGGGTTACAACTGCGGCCTAGCTTTGGGTCGCTGTTTTCCGCTTTGGAAATTGCTCTGGGAACTCATTCACCAATGCCGGAAACCGTAGTTTCAATGAGTCTAGCGTCTCAAGGTAGTGTTCCTTCAGCAGCTTTTTTTCGGCCTCGGAAAGAACAGCGTATAGCTGTGCCGGGTTCAAACCAACCGTAGCACTGTCATAAGCCCCACCATCTCCAAAGTGTGCCCCAGCGATGACGCGGTCAAAATCATCGGCCTCAGTTTGACTAATGCGCAGACTGTTAAGGAAGCGTTCAAAACTCTCCCTCTGCTTTTCCTCATAGAGGTCATCCGGATTAAGAACATCATGGATTGCGGTCCGAAGTATTTCAATCGACGCTTGCTCGTCCATCGCGGTCCTCCTGAGCACCATTATAAGTCCAACGCTGCATGGAGGGTAACGATTCCCTGGGTGCGAACTGGTCCGAGCGTTTCTCATACCGACCTAAAGGTACTCGGAGCCAGCTCCAAAAAATCAGCAGACCCTTGTATGTGTTCGGGGCAGTTCACCCGACAAATACAAAAGAGAGGTTGGCAAACATGGCAAAAGCAAAGGCAGCAAAACCAAAGGCAAAGCACTACGACCAGGCTGCCGTTATCGACGGCTTCCTCAAACACGGTAAGTCCATCGCAGACCTGGCCAAAGCCCAGGGCATGAGCGATGTCTACTGCCACCGAATCCTCACTACTAAGGTTCCCAAAGAGTACGCCGCCGAGCAGGCCAAGCGTAAGGCTGCGCGGGTAGCGGCGAAGAAAGCGGTGGCCAAGTAATGTCGAAACGACCCCACCATATCGCTGCCGCTTCTTGGGCCTCCATCGCTTTGGAGGTTCGCGTCACTGCGTTCAGCAGGCCGCACCCTAAGCAACCGAACCAGGGCGACCAGTTGATTGCCCAGGCTGTCGAGCGCATTGAAGTGACCGAGACGAAAAGGACCCGAACGACCGTCGCCGGAAAATGGGTGTTTGTCACCGAGTCGAAGGGAGGACACCGTGCCAGCCGATAATCCCACCGTGATGTGCAGTAAGCACGCGGAGCCGTTCCGCAAAACGAGCGAGGAAGTTGACCACGACGGCACGCAAACCCTGGTCAACCAATACTGGAAAGCCGCCTGCCAGTGTGAGATAGAAATCACCCTGGTCATCCCGGACACGCCAGGCAAGCCAAGCTAAGCTAACACCCAACACAACTCAAAAGCTAAGGGCCGGGATTCAATTATCCCGGCCTTTTGTTTGCCATAATCCTCAGCGCTTCTTTGCGGTGGGCGGTTTTTTCTTGGCGTCCTCGACCGCGTTTAGGAAATGGTTCACGATTCTAGTTATGTCGTTCTCAAGCATTACCACGTCTCGAGACTCGAAATAGAGGAACTTGTTGCTGTCGGCGTCCCGCACCGAGAATGAAATTGTGCCGTAGGTCGTGGTCGCATTCTTTACAGTGACCTCAACGATTGCGTCTGCCTTCGTAGCATCGGCCTTCTCAAAGTGCTCCCAAAGGTTGGTTCCATCCACGATGGCAATTACCTTTTTGACGACGTCACCATCGGTCCTCACGCACGTTCCTTCGGAGCCATCACCGCAAGAGATGGAAGTCGTTGCTCTGACCACCAGCGCGACCGTCTTGACCTTCGGTAGACCAGAGGGGTCTGGCGCTTGGGCGTGCAGTCTAAGTCCGCAGAGAATCAAAACGGCCATAAAAGCGCGAACTCGTCTCATTTAGACCTCCAAACTAACATCCGGTCGATTAACCTATCGCCACCACTCATCTTGTAGGAAATCCACATCACGCTGCTTTATCGCCTTTAGCTCCGGCATGTATCTCACAACCCAGGGCTTCGTAGCGGCCAGCAGAAATGGCTCCGTCAGGTGTGATGCAGATAGGGTAGCGAAAAACTTCCATTTGCCTGGGTCGTTGCCTAGAGCAATCTGGGCGTCAGCGTACGTTTTTATAACCGCCTCGCCGAGCACCAATTCCGACACCCTTTTCGAGACAGCCATTGCATCCATCTCAAGCGGTAAGTCCCACGCTTTTATTTCTGTCGGCGGCCCATCGCGCAGTAAGTTATAAATGAAGGTGTTCGCCCTCCAAACTTTGCGGAAGAAGCCGAACTGCACGAAGTGCTGCAACTCGTGTGCGAGAGTGATTACTGTGCCAGGAATGCTAGAAGTGGTGCGCCCATTGAGGTAAATTGTGTTCTCAAAAGCAAACTCTCCCGACCAGTCTAGAAACAGAGACTCAACATAGCCCGGCCAGATGACGCCACTACCAATGATAGGCGCATGGAAACCGCAGTAAGCGGAACCAATATCCTTATCTAGGTGCGCGGGGTTGTCGTCATCGAAGAAGCAGAGCAGTTTGTACGGGGGCAGGGTGAAGTGCGTCAACACCAGTTCGCAAACAGACCGCAAGGTTGAGTCTAGTTCAGGAGTTTTGAAAGTGAGGCAGACTGTCTCCATTTATCGCAGTCTAGCCTGTCCGAGACCATGAAATCTACTGACTCAGTTCAATTTCAAAGTCTCTTTGAGCTTTGCGATGACGTGAGCCAGCGCCGTTTCTTTGGACGTTTCCCAGGCACGCGTAATCCAGGGGTGCGCAGGCATCCGCCGCGTCCCAAACTCCAAGAACCTGCCTACCATCGCGGCTGTAACCTTCCAGGCGGTGAACGATATCTTGCGGCCAGTGCGCGTGACGAAGCTCACGGTGTGCGGCTTCTGGCTGCGGTTCGGGTACGCCGCCGTGCTTGGTCCAATGTACGCCGTGCCTGCGGTTTGCCCGCGCATCCGTACCTTGACGTTGATGTGGTCTTTGAGGAAGCCGGAGTTTTCGCCGCCCTCTTCCACTGGTGCTTGGTCCTGCATCTCACGCTTCACGTCGCCGCCACCAGCGTTGAGTGCTACGCGCACAGCGAGCCGCGCTTCCTTACCCTTTTGCTCCAATGCTTTTTGGAGTTCGTCCAGGCCTTTAATGTTGACAGTGACGATGTCAGGCAACGGTCACCCCCATGCGTTTGAAGCGGCTACCCATCGCACGTTCACTTACGCCAGCAATTCCGGCCAGTTCTTTTATCGTTGCGCCGTGTCGCCGCCAGTACGCCAACTCGGCCATCTCCGGTTCTTGTGTCACTGTCCGGCTTTGGCATTTGCGGTTTGGGTCTACCAGCGCAAACCTTTGGAAGCTCCATGCCAAGGTACTCGGCGGTATGCCGCTTGCCTTTGACAGCTCGTGGCAGGTTTGTCCCTCGTTGTACAGCTTGGCCAGCTCAAGTATTTGCGGTGTTGGTTCCACTGCTTCAATGATGCGTTCGTCTGGCGGGATATACGGGAGGTACGACTTCTTGTGGTGGTGTACCTTGCCTTGCTGCGGTTTCCGTTTCTCGGGCGGCAAGGCACTGTGGTGTGGCTCCGCGCAGGATTCCGGAAACAGTTCCCGCGCAATGATATTCAAACGGTGCAAGAGCTGGCGGACAGACGACCGCGACATTCCCAGCTCGTCGGCCAAATCCGGTCCACGTAGGCCGCGCCGATAGGCAAGGTAAATGAGCCGCGTCACGCGGCTAGCAACTCCGTTTTCACTACTGTCCAGGTGCGCAATTATGCCAGCTCGTGAGGCCTGAGGAGTGCGGCTAATACGGCTGGCAATCTTCTCCCGGCAAGTCGTGCGTGCAATCTTTTCAAGTTCGGCCAACGGTAAGCCGGCTTTCGGTGTGCCGCCGAGGGTGTGCTTCACATAGCGCCATGTATAGGTGTAGACGACGTGTCGGGTTTTGGCGTCGCTCATTGCCCAGGGACTTGTCCAGCGTGCGGAGCGGGACTCCCGGCGCACTATGTGCGAGCGGTCGCCGTCGCCCTGGTAACCGAATGATGTTTGCGCTCTCTCTATATGTACGCCGCGCATTTTTACGCTTCCACCCGTCTGATACTGACAAACGCTTTCGAGTTCCGCAGGCCGCGGGGCGGCCGCCAAGAATTGTCACAGTCGGCGCAAACCCAGTGCTTACCTTCGACGTGGTGTGACTCACAGCCGCACGCGGGGCAGCTTGCCGAGTCAAAATGCCGCTTGAGCAACGGGTTCGCCTGGACGGTAGGCTTCCAGTCGCGTGCCGTTTCTCTTTCGTCAAGGTCGGGTGTGCATAGTCCGCAGTAACGAGCGCGGTCCGCACGAGTCTCTTCCGGTGACGCCAGGTAAATCCCGTGCTCACACTTCGCAATGACACTACCGTCGATATGCGGCAAAGTAGCCTCCTAGCTAACTTTGTAAATCGAGTTCACTCCATCACTGAAAATTAGGTGCGGATTGCCGTCGCTGATTACTGCTACCGCTGCGCCCGTGCCAACCTTGAAGGTCAAATCAAACTGGGACGGTGAGCCGCTGGTGTTGTTGATAACGATGTAGGGCTTTGCGTGCGCTGGCAGGATTACGTTGCGGTCCGTCGAGAGCGAGCCAGTGAAAATCAGCAGCATGTTTTCCAGTGCCGTGCCTTGGACAACGGTGTAATCCGCGTCGGCCATTGCCAGGGAGGTGTGGCCGCACAGCGCCATGTCCAGGTCGTCGAGGGAAGCGTTGAGCGTCGTCTCTTTGTTGTTCTGGCTTGGCGCGACGTGGCTAATCAAAAGGTTCGGTGTCGTTGACATGACTACCTTTCAAAGTGGCCGACGCGCCGAGGAGGGACACCGCATGTCCTGGGGTTGCGCTATCGGCGGGTGTGAACCCCCGCACAAAACAGGACACGGTGTTACGCCACAAAAGGAAACGGCTCCCAGGGGTTTAAGCCCGGAAGCCGCGCCCTAATTGAAAGGTCAATTACGAGTGCTGTTGCAGTGTGCCGAACGGGTGAGTGCCCGCGTCCAACAGGTTTGCATCGAGACGAGCAAAGCCGACAAAGCCGACTTGTCCCGCTTCCGCATACCGTTCACGAAGGACGAGAATCTGGAAGTCCTTCACACGCCGCACAAGATACTTGTCGAGCGGGCCGAAGGCAACGGTGACGTTGGAAGCGCCAATTTGCGGCATGGCGTTGTTCACAACGATGGGGTAGTTGTTGACGCGGTCGGGTTCGCCGTTGATGCCAGGTACAAATAGCGGACGACCGAACTTGTCGAGAACCTTCTGCAAAGAAGCGACAGTGGAGTCGTGCATCACGTACGATGCGCCGCGGCGGTAGCTGCGGTCAACGCTGTGCTCCAGGTTCACGAGGTCCTGATACCCGATGCTGTTCACGCCGGTGTTTCCGGTGATGCCGTCGTTGGGATTGGAGCCAGCAGCGACAACCGGGGTTGCACCAGAGGCAGCAATCGCGGTCAGCAACCCAGTGGGCTGCGTTCCGCCGCCAGAGCCGTTGATGAGAACATCTTCCCACTTGCGGCCAAAGCGCGTGCCCATCTGTTTCGCAACAAACGCTTCGATGTTGAAGGCCGAGTCCTGCACAAGTTCAATCGAGGCCTTGATGAGCCCCGACGTGTACTTGTAGGCGTTGAATTTGATTTGGCTGGCAGTCACGTCCAGTTCGGACGCGGGTGAGGACTCACCAAGCAGCGCAGCCACGTTGGTCGTGTCGTTGCTGGTCGGGTAAGGCAACGGATTGCCGGACGCGGTATCCAAAGACCCGCAGGCGCCAATCATGTCGCAAAAATACTTGGTTGCCACTTCCACGTCGTTGACAAAACCCGTCGGGACGAAATAACCCATGTCGGAATAAGTGCCGATGTGGTTGCCAGTGTTGCCCTCGATGATGCCATCGCGGGATTCCAACTGCTCTTTCACTTCACGAGGAGCGCGTTCGCCCATGCGCAGGTAGGTCTGGAAGGCACGCCGGAGTTCGACGTTCTTTTCAGCCTTAATACCTTCGCCGACGGTGGACAGGCCGCGAGTTTCCAGCTTGTCGATTTCCGTCTTGAGTCGGTCGCTTTCCGCAATCAACTTACGGGCCGTCTCGTTGTTGTCAGCACTGGGAGTCAGGGCCAAAACAGCAGAGAGGTCCGCGTGAGCTTTTTGACGAGCTTCACGAAGCTCGGTTAGCTTAGACATCTTTTATCACCTCATTGAGATACGCTGGTTTGAGCCCGCGTTTATTGCCCCAGAATGGCAGCAAACTTTTTCAGTACTTCGGCGTCCTGTTCGACGCTCACTTCCGGCTTAACGTCCGGCTTCTTACCGGCACGGGCGGCTTCAATCTTCGACCGCAGTTCAACTGGACAGCTCTTCGGGATTGCACGTTCGTTGAAGTTCGAGAATTCCATCTCCATCAGGCCACCTCGGCAAACATCAAACTGAAATCTACGTGGGTCGCAAACACTGTTCCCTGCAAGTCCGGCTCGGCGTCATCACCTTCGTATTCCAGCCAAGCTCCCTGGATTGCGACAGTTCCCCCAGGAAGTGTTACGGCCAAACCGTTCAAGCTATCCTTGACGGCCTTGGCCAAACCTTTCGCCGTGCCATACGTGTTCCCGTAGCAGGAGAACCGCAAACGTGCGCTCTGCAGACGGTTTGCGCCAGCGAGTGAGTTCACTGTTGCGCCACCGACTTGGGTGTAGACCAGATACGGCAAACTAGACTCTTTAGGAGCCAACGCAGGAAACACGCCTGCATTAAGAGCCAGGACGCCAGCGTCAGCCGCCAGCCGCGCATAAATTCCTTCAAGCAAACTCATCACTTCACCTTGACTGAGGTGGCTCTGTAGGCCGGGGTCAGCACGGGACAAACGTCGCCCAGGCGTGCGATTGAACGGATAGTCCGCAGTACGCCGCGGTCATCCTCTTTCCAGTCCTCGGCTTCGTCGTCGTCCGGGTCTACTGCAAACTTGAACGAGCACTGCGAGTAATCACCGCGTGAAATCAACGCACGCATGTCCCTGCCAAGTTGCGTGTCCGGCATGGCGCAACGAAACCGCAATCCCTTGTCGTCCTGGGTTACCTTTAGCGTGCCGCTAGACGTGCGGCCGAGTAACTTGCTGCGGTCGTGGTCTACAACGCAAAGGATGTCGCCGGATTCCGCCAACGCCCGAGTGAAACACCCCGGCATCAGCCGTTCTCTAAACCCACCGAGGTCGTCGCTCTCGCTGTCAAATACGGCGGCGTAGCCCTCGATTGAGTTCGGGTCGTCCTGCGCAGCGCGTACCTCGATTTTCAACTCGCGAGTTTCCATGATGTCCTCTTTACTGCTGCTGGCTGTCGTTGACCTCGACACAAATCAGCTTCAAAACTTTGTTGCGCTCTTCGACGTTCAACACCGCTTCCACCTGGAATGTGCGGCGGTATAACTTGACCTGGCACTTCGCAGTGACGTTCGGTATGTAGCGGATGGTCACTTGGTGCGTTGCGATGCTGCTGAAACTTTGTGCGGCGACGGCGTCTCGACCAGATAGCGCAACCACTTCTCCCCAGACTGTTCCGAGTGATGTTCCACCACCCGGCGTAGTGCCACCGAAGGAGTCTCGGCTTGTCCCTGGGAGGACAATCTCGAGCCGCTGACGCATTTTGCCCGCCCGTATCCCCATTTCATTTAGGTTCATCATCCCCTCGTAGGAGCGAAGTCCTCGACTTTGTTCGCGTACACGAGCGCCTGTAAGTGGAACGGCAATTCGTTGACGCTGCCAAACACACTTGGCTCGCGGTTCTCATAAAAGCCGGATAGCAACAGCAAAATCAAAGTCAGCAAACTCTTCGGGATGGTTGCATCAGTACTCGGCGGCGTATCGTAGCCAGCCACAAATTCAATCTGTACGGCGTTCGGGAGGTAGGCACACGCTGGCCAGTTACCGCCCTGTTGACTAGGGAAAATCCGTGCGGGTTCCGCATCCGTGTCTACGACATACTTGGACGGGTCCAAGGTTTGCAGCGCGTTGTTGGGGTCAATGTACTTGATGCTGTTCACACCAATACATTTCGGCTTGTAGAGCTTTATCATCTGGCTGTAGTTCCAGAAGTTCGTCGCGTACATTGGTCGTGACCAATAAGCCGGAGGCATCGCCTGCTGGCTGAACATGCTGTCCGCGTAGTACGGAAAACTGTCGAGGGTCTGCCGGTATGTCTTGGTTGCAATCGAGCGGCCGGTCAACACTTCGGCTGTCTCACGCGCAGCGGTAATCAGCAATTCAATGAGCAAGTCATCGTCGTCAATCGTGACGCGCAAAAAGTTCTTGGCCGTGGTCAAGTCCACAGGTTCGTTGATTGGCTGGCCGACTACGACGAGGGTGCTCATGGCTTCACCTCGGGTTCCGACGCGGGAGTCGGTTCGGGTTGTGGGTGCTTCTCATCAAACTTAGCCTTCGCTTCTGCCCCGAGTGTTATGGGGTCAGCCGCGTTCTGTTGGTTCGTCGGCATCCAGTAAATGTCGCCGCTACCGTCCTCAACTGGGTTGAGGTCTTCCATCTCGCGGATGTCGTTTGTGCTCAGATAGCCGTTTTGCTTACCGTTGCCGTAGAACGTCGAGCGGCTGGCGGCGTCGGGGTACAAGAGTTTGCGAGTGTCAAACTTGGGGAAGAACTTGCCGGAGCTGCGGCCAACCTTGGGGAATAGTTTCCGCTTCAATTCATGTTCAAACTTGTTGAGCCAGGGATTCACGCAAAACAGCAGCAGCTCAATCGCGCTCTGTTCCGCCGTGGACCTGGCAGCGTGTTCGTCACCGTCAACCATACGAGCCGGGACGCCAAACACGTTTGCGATTTCAACCCGTTGAAACTTCCGCGTCTCGATGGACTGCGCTTCCTCGGGTGTGCTCGCAATCTTGGTGTAGGTAACACCCTGTTCAAGGACAGCAGTCTTGTGCGCGTTCTCGCCGCCGTGTGCCTCGTTCCAACTGGTCTTGAGTGTTTCGCGTGCAGGGCCATTCAGTACGCCAGGGGTGGTCAGGAGGCCAGCCGGACGTGCGTTGTTACCGAAGAACTTTGCACCGTACTTTTCCGTAGCCAGTGCCAGGCCGATTGCTTGGCGCGCCAGGATGACGGTGTCTTGGCCAATCCGGCCGTCCAACGAAAGTCCGTGCAGGTGGATGACGTCCTCCGCCAGCACAATGCGGCGGGTTCCCTGCTTCTCATCCAAATTATCTTCCGGCGCAATCATCGAGCCAGTTAAAGGCTCTGTGATTTCATAAACCAGGGTTCCGGCTGGGTGCTCTTCGCCCTTGGCCGTAAACTTCTCAAGCGTCCGAACGGGTTTAACCCGCGTCGGGTTATGCGGCCACAAACCAAGGACAGCATTGTCCTCGCGGCTGCGTTGAATCTCGGTGTAGTGATTGCCCCAAAGCAAAGCGTGCGCCATAGCGGTTTGCCGCCATGTCGGTGAGGACATTTCGTCGTTCGGCTCGCTGTGCAGGAGGTCAAACAGGCTGTGATTGATGGCCAGTTTTTTACCAGGCCGCCCGTCCCGCAGCGCACGTTCGTAAACGTGTAGCGGCAGAGACGAAACCGCGTTGGCGATGATGTTGACGCAGGTCAAAACAGTGGTGACCTGTAGCGCCGTCATTTCGCTGACGCGTAAACCGCTATCTGTCCTGCCGCCGTTGAAGATATCCAACAGCCATTCCGCAGGGAAAGAGAGCGGTGTTTGCGGGTTCTCCAGCGAGCTACGTTCCGCCCACTGACTGAGAACCCGCCCGATTTTGCGTGAGAGGGCCGACATTCAGGTTTCCTTAGAAGCCTGAAACGGCTCCGGTAATTTTCAGCTTGCCCGTGATGGTTGCTTCTTTATCCAGGGGCAGGTTGTGTTCGAGGGACGAAACATACGCCTTGAACGTAATCGTGCCGAGGCCCTGGGGCAGCACTACCTGCCAGCTAACCAGCGTGCCGTTGTTGAAGAACCCGAGTAGGGCGGACTGAGACGCATCGCCGGGGACGTAGTTCCCGGTGAAGCTCACTTCGCCGGAGTCCGCCAACGTGGTCAGGAACTCACGGAAGTTTCCGCTCTCGTAGTTCGTCACGTCAGCGAGGTCGTACTTGGCTCCGCTGAAGTTGATTTCCTTGATTTCCGCCAGTAGCGAGAACGCAACTGAGCCGGGCGCCTCGTACTGGATAACGGTTCCACGAGGGGAGAACGCTGCTGAAGTCGTATACATTTTTGATGCACCTCAAAGAAGATTTTTGCTGCTGACACTACTACCCAAAATCGTTACGGCTTTTTAGAGCTTGGCTCGTACCGCTGCCAGGATGGACTTCACTTCACTGGACGCTTTGTTTTCTAGCGTCGCCAAAATGGTTCGCACCGCTGCGAGCTTGGCGCGGTCTTTAATCCGGCCGAGTCCAAAGCCGATGGCCAGGGACACAACAACTGCGATAGCAATGTGCATTGTTTCTTGACCTCAATTCGTTTGTAGGAGGGTGCGCCAGAACCGCGATGGTCGAACCACCTAGGGCAATTCCGGCGCACAAGTACCGTGCCGACGACGAAAATAATTCGTTAGCCGAAGGAGCCCAAACGTCACCAGTGACGAAGGTCCTTTCACTTCTTCGGTTAAGGTGTTACGGCTAACTTACGGTGGGAAAGAAATCTTTGCCGGAACGCCAGTGCGGCGTGCCTTCCGTGTCAGGGTGGCAGCTACGGCAAAGAGCAACTACGTTTGCGGGGTCAAGTAAGCCGGAGGGTAGGACGCGCGGACTAATAAGGTGGTGGACCAGTGCGGCGGGCCGCATACACTGGACGCCGTTGATGAGTCGCTGGCACATGGGATTGCGGACGCGGATGAACATGGCAAACTTCCGCCAATTTCCGGTCTTGTACCACTCGTCTGTTTCTTTCTGGCTCTCGGGATTGGCGTGCAGGTGTTTTGCGCAGTACTTGCCGCTTACCAGTTCCATGCAACCAGGAACGCGACAGCGCATTTTGCAACGGTCGGCCATGCCTACACAAAGAGGACGGGACGGTCTTCGTAAACGGATTTCGTTAGCGACTCGTCCAGAGGTGTGTTGCTACACGCGGTGAGTGCCATGATGGTGGCCACGCCAGCGTCAATCTTTTGTGTCTCGTCCTTTGGCCGCGTCGGGAATAGAAGGTTTGTCACACCCTTTTTGCAGCGCAGGTTTGCGAGACACCACATCAACAGCGGTGAGTTCGTGTGAAAACGTCCATCAGCGATGAGTTCTTCTAGCAGCAACATCCCAGGCGTGAAGTATTTTCCGCTCTGCGTCATTTCAACCCACACGTCCTTATGCTCCGGCTTGTTTTTCTGCAACCGCGTGACCAGTAGGTTGGATTGGAGCGGGTCAAAGATGATGTTGCGGACGCGGTATTTGCCAAGCACTTCGCTGACTTGGTCCTCCACGTAGCTCAGGTCCACAATGCTGCCAGGAGTTTCGGTAAGGTAGCCGCCGCTCAACCATCCCTGGTAAGAGGCATTCTTGCTACGCAAAATCGTGTCGGCTGGCAGCCAAGCTTTGCAGAACGCATAGTAGTGCAGCGCGTCGTTGACCCGTTTCGCGTGTATACGGACGACGGCGGTCAAGTCCAAGCGGGACGCCAGGTCCATCCCAAGCGCGACCTCACCTTCCATGTCGTCTTTCAAATTCGCGTCATAGCATGGCCGGACTTTTTCAAGTGGGAGGAACGGTATCTCACCAAACGACCCGGACCAGAGACAGAGGTGTTTCTGTTTTGCGCCTTCTTCCATCGACGCCAGTTGCAGGGCACGGCCAAACTCTTCGCGCAAACCCTGGGCGTCAACCGACACACCCCAGTTTGGATTTGCTTTCCGCCAGGAGGACTCAACACGCCAGTCGTCGCCGTCGTCTATCGTCCAGATGCAACCCCAAAATGATTCGTCAACACGCTTACCCGCTAGCAACTCTTCTACGTGGGTGTGGACTTCAAAGCAGACGCCGGACGTGTCGTTACCTGCGGTCGTGATACAAAAGAGCAGCGCCTGCGGTCGCTTGCTGGCAGCCGTGCGCAACGAGTCGTAAACCGCTCGCGTCTTTGCCAAGTGCAACTCGTCAAGCACAGCGCCGTGAACCGATGTGCCTTCGGTCGCGGACCCCTTCGCTGGTAGCCCGCGCAATTTGCTGACGGATTTCGGCTGCACAATTTTGTGCGCCAGCACTTCCAGCCCAAACTTGGATTGAAGCACTCGGTCTTTCAGGCAAATGTTTCTGGCCGTGTCCAGGCACAAGCGCGCCTGCTCGTAGCTCGACGCGGTTGCGATAACGTCCGCCCCACCTTCGTTGTCGGCGGCCATGAGGTACAGCGCAATGCCGGAAGCGAGGATGGTCTTGCCATTTCCTTTCGGCACTTCCAGGTAGGCGCGGCGGTATCGGCGCATCCCGGTCGCCTTCCACTGCCAACCAAAGATTTCGGTGAGCACAAAGCATTGCCAGGACTCAAGCGTGATTCGTTCGCCTGCCTTTGGACCTTGGATATGGGTCAGCAGCGAAATAAACTTGCAGACACGCTCCGCCTTCGCATTGTCGAACTGGAAAGGAAATCCTTCCTGTGTTTGTTTGAGGCGGTCGTCCGTCGCACGCTTCACGCAGAGCTTGACCCATTCACAGGCAGGGATTTTCCCGGCCAGCACATCGGCGCGATACGCGTCAGCCTTCTCAACAAAGCTAGAGGGCGTAATCGTCATGGGCCTCTTTAACCTGTAGCTCCAGAGCCGCCTTTTCCGCGGCCAACGTCCGGCCCTCGTCCACGCACGTCTTCAATGCTTTGGTGACCTCCCGCAGCAATCGCAGGTTCGTGGAGACCTTGGGTTTCGCGGACGGAGCCGGCTGACCCTTCTTTGGTAGCCCGTCCACACCTCCCTCGCGGGCGATATCGCGCATTATGCCTGCCAGGTTCTTGCGGAGTTTTCCCTCGGCGCGCTTGGTGCGGTTCAAATCGCGCTGCACAATTTCCACTGTCCGTACTTTTGCCATATCCAAGCCCTCTGTTAAACCCTGCGGTAATGCCTGCCCACTGCGGTTAAAGCGTGCCCTGGCGTGCCGTAACTGCGGATAAACCTATGCCCAGTGCGCGGCAATGCCTGCGGATTTTCCGGGTCGTGGGTAAAAATTTGACTAGGCGGCGGTTCCTTGGCCGAGTGCGAAATCGAGTCAACTACCCCTTACCCGCTCCACGCCTGGCGGCGGCCAGGCAGCTCCATCTCTTTGCGGCTGCTTCTCCAGGGGCGTGACGCGACAACCAATCCGCGCCAGCTCGTTGTGCACTATCCTCGCTACTGCTTGGACTGGCACGGATACAACGGCCATGTCTAGCACGTGCGTTCTGGGCCTGATGTCTATGCACTCGACTGGCACGATTAGGTTATTGGCGGCGAACACGTCCGACAGGGATTCGGCGGTTGTTCCTGGCGGCAGGTTGGCAATGTGTATTAGCGCGCCCTGCGGTAAGCGTCTACGTTCGCTGCTCACGCTTTTAACTCCCAGGTTGTCGCAATGCGGTTGCCTACGGTGCACGTGCGGATTGCCACGCGGTTTATCTGGCCGCGCTTCTCCAGTTCCTTGAGCCGCCGTCCAATCTGGTAGCGGTCAAGGTTGCTGTGTGTTGCCAGCTCTTGCGCGGTTTGGTTTGGGTACTGCTCTAGCAGCCTGAGGATTTCGGTGTAGTGGATAGTTGCGAAGTTTGCCGCGTCCTGTCCTGCAACGTGCGACGATACGGGGTCTGTGGTACGTGCTGATGCCATTGGTGTGTTACCTCCTGTTACCCAATGGCTGTGTGACGGGGTTTAGTTAGGCGGCAACTTTCTCGCCAGCCAGATTGCGCGATTCTCCCTCTGTATTCGAGGCATGGCACGGTCGATTGCGGCCAGGAAATCCATAACTTCGTTTGGCACTGGACGATTATCGTCTTCCGCGAGACACGCGTCAGCAAGGGCGCTGAGCCGCTTGTACTCCGCGTTCGGTGTCAAGCCCTCGTCGTAGCGGCGCTCGTGGTCAACCAGTAGCTCGTCGTAATACCGGCTTGTCTTGTTGTCGTTCGTCACTTGGTTTCCTCCGCAAACAGGTCAGCGTCCGCGTTCGCTTTGAGTCGCGCACACATAAACTCGTACCGCAGCTTTTCGTAATCCTTGCCGTTGTCTGCCGGACATTCCGCAAGTTTGGTTGCCGCATCAACTGCCGCGATGTAGTCGCGGTCCTCTTGCGGAAGTGATGCCAGGAACTCTTCTCTGTCGGCGCTGGTGACGTGTACCTTGCTCCGTCTGTCAATCAGCGCAAGTTCCTGCTCAATGGTTGGCCGCGTTGCATCCTCTTTGGCTTTGGTTGCGGCGGCTTTCCGTGCTTCCAGGACGTAGGTGTTGACGTTATCCCTGAAAAACATCCAAGGACATTTTGTCCTTTCATCCACACGTGCTGGCGGTTTGAGGATGTACTGCTTGCCAGCGGCCAGGAATAGTTCTTCGCCCATCTGGTTCACTAGAAATGTCAGCGCTTTAACATCGTCCCTGGTCGCCATCCACCCTAACGGTTGCATGGCTAGCAATTTGCGGACGGATTTTGCGGCATCAGGCTTTTCCATGGTCGGGGGTTTTTCTTCACACACGACACCACACTTTTCCGGGTTTGGGTGTGGTGTAGGTGTGGTTAAAGATTCGGATGGTGGTACGGATAGGTCCTCCATATGCGGAGGGGTTTTGCCAGCGACTTGGAGGGCTTTTGCCTCAAGGTTGGAGGGGTTTTGTGCCGGAACCGGAGGGGTTTTGCCTGTACTAAAGCCCTCTACTACCGGAGGGGTTTTGGTATCGCTTAACCCCTCCCCATCTGGAGGGGTTTTACGGCCAGAGTAGTCGTCAGGGAAGGCGTCGTGCTCAAGACAAATCCGGTACACGTTGGCGTTCCCTTTGCCGTTGCCGCCGTTCGCTTTCCTCACGATTTCGACCAGACCCAGGGACTCGCAGTGACGCGACGTTCGTCGTTGCCATTCACTTTGCCGTCCAGTGATTTCGCCCAGAGCCTTGTAACCCGGATATGCGTTCTTGCCGTTTTGCGACGCGTTGACGGCCAATCCCACCAGCCAGATTTTGTGTGAGTCCTCTAGCTCTAAATGCCGCACGCGGAGGACGGTGTTTACCATGTCACGCCATGATGTAGGTGTTCGTTTCATGGCTTCACCTTCGGCTTGAAGAACTCCGTGCCATCGGGATAGGCGTTCTTGTCAATTTCAGGTATGTCGGCAGCGGCAAGGAGTTTTTCATACTCCTCCGCGGCTTCATGTTTGCGGCGCATAATCCCGCTGGCATAGCGGACGGCGGCAATCTCATCTACCGGAGTGCCTGCGGCCTTCTTGCGGCCAAACCAGTGAGCCGCGATTGGGACGGCTTCAACGATGATGTTGTTTGGGTGGACCTTCATCCAGTCGAAAACTTGGTACTGCGTGATGTGGAAGCCGAAGAGCCGCTGCCACTCGTTTTGAACTGCCGTGGAAAATGGAATGTCTGCAAAGGTAAGGGTGCGCACGTGCCTCCTATGTAGCGATGCTATGTCCCGTAAGCCACGGGATAACGGCTGATTGTTTGTGGTGTGGTAGCGAGGGAGGCGAAAAGCGGCCGGAGCCAGGATACCGTCGGCGGGCTTTTTCTGACCCCGCGACGACTGTGACCACAAGAATACAGGGTTACTCACCAATCATCAAGCGGTTTGTTGAGGCTCTGGCCAACCCCGACTTGAGGCCAGGAAATTCCCCGCATCAGTTCACAGTAGTTTTGGTTGGCAACGACACGGGAGGTACGATTTTCCGCATGTTCCCACTGCACTCTGCTTGCTCCTCCGCCCACTCGATAACTTGTGCGTCGGTCATACCCTTTCCTGGTCGCAGCACCAGAGCACACCCAATCCAGCCCTGTACAAATCCCTCGTTGTATTCCTTGTCGCTTAGCTCCTTATCCATCGCGTCGGCGGACTCCTTCAAAAACTTAACGTACTTCTCGTCGCCCATAAATTCTCCCAGTCCACTCTGCCAGCCTTAACCAGTTTGCACACCCTGGTCTGCGGGTCAGGTGTGTCGCAAATGCCGTCACATAGCCGGGCCGAGGTAGGAGAAAACCTACCTTGGACCCCAGCACACAGCCGTTGCTTTCCTCATCCCAGCCGCAGTACGTTAACCCCGCGGTTACAACAAGGCCAAAGCGAGGTCCATGCTTGGCCAGAAGAACGGGTCAGTTAGGTAGCGTGTATCAGCCAGCACATCCCGACGGTTGGGCTCCCAAAGCGCCGTGCTACGGACGCTTCTGGGCAGACATCCCCGGGAACCCCGAACGAGTACGCCGCACCGTATCGCTTGGGGTGTGCGCCTCAAAAACCATCGCACGCCAACGGCTACGCGATTACATCCAACGAGAAGGCGTCAATTCCAAGGACGCATTTCACCAAAACACAGCACCGGCCACGACGTTTGCAGAGCAAGCGGAAAAGTGGATTGCAGGACTGCCGAACCGAAGACGTAAACCCGTGAAACCAGCGACCATTCAGACATGGAGATACGCGCTGGACAAATGGCTACTTCCCACCATTGGAGATGCACTGCTCGCCGACGTTGGCAACGCAGCCATGAAAAAGGTCGTTGAAAAACTGTTTGAGGCGGGACTAGCAGCGCAGTCCATTGTCTCCTACACCCGCGTAATCAAACTCGTGCTCGCGTCGGCGGTAACAAAAGACGGCGACCAAATCTACCCTCGCAAGTGGAACCATGAATTTTGCGAGATGCCAATCATTGACCCGATGCAGCAAAACAGGCCGAGCCTTACGAAGGCGGAAGTCGAGGCCATCATTACCGGGATAATCCCACGCTACAAAGTTCTTGTGGCGCTCCTCGCCGGGACGGGACTTCGCATCGGTGAAGCCCTCGGCGTAAAGACCGACGACCTGGGACCAGAATGCCGCGTACTTCATGTGCGCCGAAGCATCTGGGGCCGAAAAGAGCAAACACCTAAAACAGCGAACGCCTACCGCGTCGTGGACATAGCAGAACCGCTTGCGAAGGTCTTGCGGGAATACACCGCAGGGAAGAGCGGACTTCTATTCGCCACACGCACTGGCGGGGCGCTGTCGCATCGAAATGTGCTTCGTGCCTTCTACACCGCAGGCGCAATGTGCGGGTTTCACGCCCTGCGGCGGTTTAGAACCGAGACACTGCGACGTGAACGTGTGCCCGAAGATTTGGTGCGGCTATGGTTGGGGCACGCGGGAACCAGTGTGACCGACACCTATGCAAAGGGACTTGCCACGGATGTCGCCTGGCGTATGGAATGGGCGAACCGCGTCGGCCTGGGCTTTGTGTTGGATGGGTTATTTGGGTTACAAAACGTAGTTCAACTCAAAAGCAGACGAGTTGCGTAACTGCAACAAACTGTTTTGATTAAAGTGGTGCGCCCGGCGTGATTCGAACACGCGACCTCTTGCTTCGGAGGCAAGCGCTCTATCCAGCTGAGCTACGGGCGCACAAAAGACGAGCAGGTGGCTGGAATAGTTTATCCTGTCCTTCTCTTCCCCGCCATCCGGTTCTTGGGGCGCTTCGGGTCAAGGGTGGAAAGACTTTATCCACTCAAACGCACTCGGGGCCACTTGAAAGTGGCCGCTACACTTGGGGGGCGGTCAGCCCTTGGAACGGTTCTTGATGTCGTGGGCCAGCTTTTCGATCTCTTCGGCTTTGCGAACCAGGTTCAGGCTCAGCACCTTACTCGAATCCGTCTTGTCCACTTCCGCTTTCAACTCGGTCGCAAGCTCGTAAAGCTTCTCCACCTTTTTCTTGATGTCCTTTTCGTTCTCTTCCAGCATCCGCTTTTCCGCGGGAGGCGCCAAAGGATTCTCGGGTGTTGCATCCGGCGTAGTTTTCCTGTCCTGGGGAAGGCTGGGATTTTGCCCGGGCGCCAGTTCGCCGGCCAGCCCGGTGGCCAAACCGGCCGTTAACAAACCGCCCAGAAATGTTCGCCTGCTTTTCACGGCTATTCCTCCCTTGCCACTCGCCCGATGGACGGGGACGCTGCACCGCGCCTCCAGCAATGTTATACTCGCCCTTCAACCAAATCTATGTCCAGTCTCCTCTCTTATTTTCCGGATGCCAGCGTGGCAATCTTCTTCCGTCTGGTAGCCATCCTCATCGTGGCGTTGGTGTTAAACCGGCTTCTGCGGCTGGTAACCGACCTGCTGATCAAGCCGGCCGCTTCCGAAGCGCGCGCGGCCAAGGCCCGTGAGCAGCAAACGCGCACGGTCGCGGTGGTTCTGTATAGCGCGGGGAGCAAGATCGTCTGGGGCGTGGCGCTGCTGACCGCCGCCTCGGAATTCAGGATTGACGTATTGCCCGCCGCCACAATCGCCGGACTGGGCACCCTGGCGCTGGGCTTCGGCGCGCAAAATCTGGTGCGCGATGTCATTACCGGCTTTTACATCATCCTGGAAGATCAATTCGTCGTCGGCGATACGATTCAGGTGGGCGACACAATCGGGCGCGTCGAACACGTTACGCTGCGCCGCACGGTGGTTCGCGATGCGCGCGGCGCACTGGTTACGCTTTCGAACGGCGAAATCCGCACCGTGGCAAACCTCAGCCGCGACTGGTCGCAAGCCTTCGTGGACGTGGCGCTTTCACCGCAGCTTTCCCAGGAGAAAGCGCTGCAGGCGCTGGAAGCCGCGGCCGCGGAGTTGCGCGGAGATGCTTCCTGGTCGCAAGCGATTGTGGACGGCCCGCGAATCCTCGGCCTCCAGAGCTTCGACCAGAACTCTTCGACCGTGCGTCTGCAGGTCCGCACGGCTCCCGCTCGCCAGGACGATGTGGCGCGCGAGTTGCGCCGCCGCATCCAATTGGAATTTCAGCGCCGCGATCTCCCCGTCAGCGGCGTGCAGCGCGTGGAATACAGTTCCGCGCCGGTTTTGCAGGGCGAGGCTGTACAGCCCCCTTTGACGTGAATTTCCGCATGTATAGGAAAAGGAGTGTCAGGCATGTCTCAGATCAGCTATGAAGAAGTGAACCTCATGCTGCGGCTTTATGATTTGCGGCGGGAACCCCGGTTGCGGGAAGCGCGCGCGTGGTTCGTGGACCATTTCCACGCCGGAACGCCCGAAGAGGTGATGCAGAAGTATCCGCAGGGCAGCCAGGAAAACACCTACATCCGGATGGTGATCAGCTATTGGGAAATGGTGGCGGGCATCGTGAACCGCGGCCTGATCAACGACGAACTGTTTTTCGAGAGCAATGGAGAAGTGTGGGTGGTATGGGATCGAATGCGCACGATCGTTCCCACCTGGCGCGCCGCGTTTAAGAACCCCACTTTATTTTCGGGAATTGAAGAGACCTGCAAGCGGCTGGAGGCCTGGCGCGAGCGCCGCGCTCCCGGCTCTTCCGTGGCCATGCGGCAGATGATGGAGCTCTCCCGCGGCAAGATGAAATAATCCCGGTAGCACGCGAAATTCATTGCTGATTCCGCGCTTTACGGTGTCAGCACCTGCGTTTGAGTGGATTGCTCATCCGTCGGGGTGCCGATACCGGAAGGCCGCGCCACCCGCACGCAATTGCGCCCCGCCGCTTTCGCAGCGTAGAGAGCCATGTCGGCGTGGTGCATGATTTCCTCGATGGTGCATTCGGCGAATTCGGTCGAAAGCGCGAGTCCGATGCTGATCGTTACGGACAGGGGCTTGTTCACCGTCTGGATGGGGCGCCCCGCAATTTTCACACGCAAATTTTCCGCCCGCGCAACGGCGCTTTCGGGATTGCACTTGTTCAGGGCCACCAGAAATTCCTCGCCTCCGTAGCGCCCCACCATGTCGTAAGACCGGACCGAATTATGCAGGCGCCGCGCGACTTCGCGCAGCACTTCGTCTCCGATGGCGTGGCCGTACTGGTCGTTGACGCTCTTGAAGTGATCGATGTCGCACATCATTACTGCGGTGCAGCTTCGTTCCCTGCGCGAGCGCATGATTTCGTGCGACATCAACTCGATCATGACGCCGCGATTCCAGAGAGAGGTCAGCAAATCGTGCGTCGCCTGAAATCGCATGCTCTCGCGGGCTTCCACCAGGTGATCTTCCAGTTCCAGGATACGATGCCCGGTGCGCAGCCGGGCTTTTAGTTCGTCTACGTTAAAGGGTTTTGTCAGGTAATCGTCCGCACCGGATTCGAGGCCGGCCACGATGTCTTCTTTCGATTCACGGGACGACAACAAGATGAGATAGGTATAGGCCTGTTCCTTGCGCTGCCGCATTTCGCGACAAACTTCCACTCCATCCATTTCCGGCATAATCCAGTCGAGCAAGGCCAGCCGCGGGGCGTCCTGTTTTACGAGCTCCGCGATCGCTTGCGCGCCATTCTCCACGGCAATCACCGCGTACCCCGCGCGCTGCAACGTTCTCTCAAGCAGCGTTCGCGAGATGGTATCGTCTTCGGCAACAAGTATTCTCATGACCTTACTCCCGCCAGTTGTGCTTCCACTTCCGGCAGAATTCCTTCCAGCTCTTTCTCAAGCTCCTCCAGCAATTCCTTCGAATCGCTACCCCGGTTTTCCCGAGAGGCAGTTTCGAGCGACGCAGCTGCTTCCGCAGCCGCACCCATCGAAAGATTTCGCAGCATCCCCTTCAACGTGTGGGCCGCGCGGGCCAGCATATCGAAATCGCGCTCCGCCATTGCTTTCCGCGATTTTTCCAAATTCAGCCGAGTGTCCTCGCGGAATATCACCAGCAGTTCGCAAAGAAAGCCTTCGTCGCCGTCGAGCCGCTCCAGCAATTCCTTCACATCCCAGCCAATTTGCCGCGGCTGCTCGGTTGTGTTTTCTCTGCTTTGCTCAGGCATGCTGCCTCGAATCACCGTTCGCCCCTCGCCTCATCGGATTTCTTCGGCCTTTTCGACCGGCGTTTCTGTCGCATTTCGACACACACGGGAAACACCCCGGAGAGGTACGTGCACGGCGCAAGCCATCTTTGTTGTTCAGAGAGAGAATTTATCTTGTAGATTGAGTGGGTTGCGAGTTTAGAAGTTTCTAGGCTTGCGAGACGGTTTCACTGTGAAACACTCCATCCAATGTGGATTCACTTCCGAGCATTCTCCGTGTCGCTGGCGATTCTAGCTTACAGTCGATTTGCTGTATCGACCTTCAAATCACCACATAACTTCCCGCATGCGTCTTGAGCACGGAAAACAGGGCCGGCTTCCAGCAACCCTTTCGCCAGCACTCGGATTGCCAGCAGGACATACTGTGCCAACGCATACAGTACGAATAAATCAGAAGTTGTTAATCACCCAAACATTCGCGTCGGTACTCGAACGCATGATGGCGAGATGACGTCCATCGGGTGACGGATACCCCCATTCGTAATTGGGTTGAGACTGATGCCAGAGAAGCTGGGCGGTGCCGTTGAGATCAACACGCAACAGGGAGGGGCCATCGGGTCCCACCGTGGAAACAAACATGCCGCGGGAATCCATGGCCCAGTTGAAATCAAAGAGATCAGAGTAGCCTTTTACTGTAATCGTTCTGGTCTGACCTCCGTGAAGCGGCACCAGCCGAATTTCCGGCCCGTGCCGTTTGACGATGCCGATCAGAGAGCCATCGGGAGAAACCTGCCACCAGTAATCGAAACCTATGTCGGCGCTGCTGCCGGCCTCAAGCGGAATACGGACGAGTTCTTTTCCCGGGCCGGTGAGCGGGTCAAACGCAGCGACTACCAGTTCGCTCTTGTCGGCAGACGGCCGGCCAAAGACACAAAGATTGGCGGCTTTGTATGTACAAGAGAAGAGGACGTACCCCTCGGTGTTGAGGGGTTCGGCGCGACGTGGAAAGAACCACGCAAAGAGAGAGGTGCCGAGCAGCGCGGCCACGACCAGGAGTCCGGCGGCGATAGCGCGTGTGTGGCGACGAAGAAATTTCTCCGTGCGATAGGCGATAGTGTCGGGCCGAGCGCTGATGGGTTCGTGCCTGAGGTATCGGAGAAGATCGTCGGCCAAATTTTTCACCGAGGAGTATCGCTCCTGCGGATTCTTCTTGAGGGCCTTGGCCACAATCGTGTCGAGATCGCCACGCAAGACGCGGGAGAGCTTGTCGGGCGTGGTGGCGCGGCGCGCGGCGTTGGTGATTTTGGTGGGGTCGCCCTCAGGAGTTGCCACGGCATCGGAAGGACAAGGCGCGGCCTTCTCCAGGAGGGCCTTCAAAAGTCCCGCGGGGGAACGTGGACCGGTGCCAGCCGGATGTTGGCCCGTGAGCAACAGAAAGAGGAGGACGCCGGAAGCGTAGACATCTGTGGCGGTGGTGACTGGTTCGCCCTTCAGTTGCTCGGGAGCGGCGAATTCGGGAGTCATTGCCCTGGCACCTTCGAGGGTCAGGGGAGACTCACCGGCGCGGCCATCCCCTACGAGGAGTTTGGCGATTCCAAAATCGAGGAGTTTCACCTGACCATCGGATCGCACCAGAATGTTGGAAGGCTTCAGATCACGATGCACGATGAGGTGGGCATGCGCTTGCGCCACGGCGTGTAGCGCATCGAGGAACAGACGCACGCGAGCGCGTACGTCGAGAGAATTTTGATCGCAATAACGGTCAATGTGATCGCCTTCAATATATTCGAGAACAAGATAAGGCTGGCCGGAGAGTGAAACTCCCGCGTCAATGAGTTCCGCGATGTGGGAGTGGCGGAGGCGACCGAGGATGTGGCCTTCGCGTTTGAAGCGCTCCTCGCCAACTTTTCCCAAGAGCGCGAAATTCAGAACCTTCACGGCGACCCGCCGCTCGAAGCGGCCGTCGTTGCGTTCCGCAAGCCAGACGGTGCCCATTCCGCCGTGGCCGATTTGCGAAACGAGCGTGTAAACACCCAGAGTCTGGCCCTCGAGGCCCGGCCCGGCTGGCAATTCCAGCGCAGTGGTTTCTAGAAAACCTTTTTCAGACAGCTCGCGGTGTTCGCGAAGAAGAATTTCAATCTGATACCCCAGATTGGGGTTTTTGGCCTGCAGCGAGGAAAGCCATGCCGCACGCTCACCGCCGGTCATCTCCAGGGCTAGATCGAGCTGCGGACTGAGGACCTGCCATTGATCGGGACTGAGCTTGGACATTGATGCCTCGGAGTCGTCCTCAGAGTGGCAAATCCGCGCGAAGGCTGCGATGGAGATAGATGCGAGCCTTTTCCCAACGCCTTTGAACGGTGCGCTCCGACAGGTTTTCGAGCGCGGCAATTTCGGCAAATGAAAACCCGCAGAAGAATTTCATGTCCACCAGTTCGGCAAGCTTCGGCTCAACTTTTGCGAGCTGGTCCAGGGCGTCGCTGATGGACGAGAGTTCCCTGGGATCGACACAATGCTGAGCCGGTTCGGTTTTGAGAGAGGTGATTTCAAATTCGCCCCCGCGCTTGATGGCGTTGCGGCTGCGGGCGTGATCTATGACCAGGCCGCGCATCACGCGCGCGGCGTATCCCATGAAGCGGGGCTTGTCCGGAAAGCTGCTGCCTTCGCGGGCGGCGATGTCAAGGTAGGCTTCGTGCAGGAGGGTAGTAGCGCTGATGCTTGCCGGTGAGCCTCGTCGCGCCAATTCACGGCGGGCCATGCGATGCAATTCAGAGTAGAGGCTGTTGAAGAGCTGATCCGCGGCGAGACTGTCGCCGTTTTCCGCTTCGGTGATCAGCGAGGAGATTGTGGGGCCCGCGTAACACCTTGCCACGAGTGCATCCCTTAGCCAGGACTGAGCGTCGCGCAATTCGGGTGGTCCCCCAAGGCTGCCGGGCGCGCCGCTGTCTTCGAACTCCCCCCGGTGAAATGAAGAATTGATAAATGCGGTGCTCATGTCGTGTTTTACCCTCCGCTTCCGATATCACAAGTAGGGAGCAAACGTTTTGCCGCTACGCTCCAGGCTGCTACTGGGCCGAAAGTGTAGCGGCGAAACGGGGAAAACAAGTCTTGAAGTGGTCGTGAAATTGCAATTTTTCGGTCAAGAGAGAAGGGAAAGTTTTGCATTTCCACCTATCGTCGACTGGCCGGGTTGCGCACAATGGGTCGCATCAGCGGATATGCGGTTCACGTGCGCCCCGGCCGGAAGACGGCCAAGCATAGGCTGCCTGCGGGAGTTGCCGCGGGACCGAAATCGACTTTCATTGCCGAATACTTCGTGACCTAAATATTTTCCGTTGAGGGTGTCGTCTTTTCCCGCCGGATTCCGATATCCCAAGTAAGGACAATAGCACCGGCTCATCACGATCGCGATTCACTCCGCCTACGACTGTGCGAGAGACCGGCCGGGAGTTTGTCCGCAAAGCGGACCCCAAGGGGCTGAGAGGAAAGGTTGAAAATGAAGATGGGCAGCATGGTAAGGAAAGCCAGCATCAAGCGGTTTACTGCAGGTCTCACCTTAGTCTTTGTACTCGCAATCAGCGGAGCGGTTGGTTTTAACATCAATCGAAAATCTTCCTTTCGCGCGGCCCCAGGCTCCCCTGTTGAGACCGGTGTCGGTGATGCTCCCGTTTCCGTGACCATGGGGGATTTCAACAAGGACGGCATCCTCGACCTTGCGATTGCGAACTCCACAGACAATTCCGTGTCCATTCTGCTGGGTAAAGGTGATGGGACGTTCGCGCCAAGTTCAGGTTCGGCATTTTCCACTGGTGGCAATCTTACGACGGCGGTTGCCGTCGGCGACTTTAACAACGATGGAAAATTGGATGTGGTGGCAACGGACCTGCCGGGCGGTTTGTCGGGAGGGTTAGGGGACCTTTTTGGAAGCCCGGGTGGAAATATTTCGGTGTTCCTGGGAAATGGCGACGGAACGTTCGGCGGCCACAAAGACACTGATGGCGGGGGTGATTTTCCAGGCGCGGTTGCGGTGGGAGATTTCAATGGAGACGGCAAACTCGACGTCGTCATCACGAATTTTTCCAACCAGGATATTTCGGTGCAACTGGGCCACGGCGACGGTTCCTTCAGCCAGGCCACCAATTCCCCCATTCATATCGGGCATCGGCCGGCAGCTGTTACCGTCGGAGACTTCAATCTTGACGGAAAACTGGATATTGCGGTGGCCAATGCCGAGGACAACGACGTCGTCATTCTCCTGGGCAAGGGTGATGGCACTTTTCTTGCAGCCCCGAACTCTCCAATCAGCGTGGGCAGACGGCCCGTGGCTCTTGCGATTGCCGATTTTAATGGCGACGGAAAGCCTGATTTGGCGGTGGCGAATCTGCTCTCAAGCAGCGTTCAGATTTTTGCGGGCGATGGCACCGGTGGGTTTCAGCTGATCAAGGAACTTCCGACGGGCCGCTATCCGTGCTCGATCGCCGTGGGAGACTTCGACAACGATGGGAACGCGGATATCGCCGTCGTTAACCAGCTCAGCGAAATGGTTTCTGTATTCCTGGGAGACGGAGCCGGCTCATTCTCGCGCTCTCGCAATTTCCCGCTTGAGGGCCATCCACAGTCCATCGTTGCCGGGGATTTCAATAAAGACGGGCAACTGGATTTCGCCGTCGGCAACGTCGCCACTAAATCCGTCTCCGTGCTTCTGAACAATACGGACATCACCCCGCCTGTTCTGACAATGCCGGTTCTCAGTGACAGTTATCTTCTGAACTCCAACGTTACGTTTACGTTTGGGGCTACTGATGCCCAGTCCGGCGTTGCCACTTTGTCCGCATCCCTGAATGGCGCGCCCATCACCAGCGGCACCACGGTCACGCTGAACCATCTCGGTCTGAACACCTTCACCCTCAGCGCTACGGACGGCAATTTCAACACTGCAACTCAGTCCGCCATCTTCACGGTCAACTACAGCTTTGGCGGCTTCCTGCCACCCATACCGCAGGACAACACAGGCGTGTTCAGCAAGGGCGGCACATTACCCGTTGCCTTTCAGCTTAGCGACGTAAACGGGACGCAGATTACCACTGCCGTCGCCAACCTGACCGTTCAACAACTCTCCGGCAATGTGCTTATCGGTGTTCCCATCGACGCCATTGCGCCCGGAAATTCGGACACTGGAAACCTGTTCCATTTCGACGGCCAGAAATACAAATACAACTTGAGCACAAAACCTCTGGCGAGCGGCACCTGGCAGGTGCAAGTGCGTCTCGACGATGGAACCGTCCATACCGTGCTCATCGGCGTCAAGTAACGAACAGTTCGAGTGCTTGCAGATTGCAGTGGCAGTGCGGATTTACGAGGTTATCTGAATCTCTGGAGGATGTTTGATGCGTCGCACGAAATGGATCACTTTAGGTTTGTTCGCGGTTGTTGCGTTGCTGGCAGGATGTTCCGATGTTCCCGAGCATAATGACGCCTGGCTTAGTTTCAAATATGGTTTTCATTGCGGCAAGTACCAGGATTGCTCGGCCTTGCGTGATTTTGCCGAGGCAACCGCATATTACCAGGCTATCGGAGTGGCAGACCCAACCTCCTATACTCTGCCCCAATGGTTCAACGACAACGGCTTTGTTCCTGGAGCGAATGTCGTCAGGGGTGTTTATGCAAACCTGGGCGATCTGCAAATCGGCAGAGACATGAACTGCTTATCGTCCGGCACGAAGGTGGCGTGCTACGTAAGCAATTTCGGTCCTATTCCCAGCCTAAGAGCAGACGTCGCCAGCGGTTGGCCAAACATCAAGGAAGCGCTCGGCGAGGTGGACGGAACGGTTACGGGCGCACACCCTTTTGCAACCGTGGCCATGGTCTCTGACACCAGTCTAAAAGACCCCAACAAGGTCACCTTCTATGGATTCAATACCGACGGTGAACTTGTGGTCAGCGTGATCCTGGACGGCGCAGACCAAAGAGGAAGCGGAAATACATTCGATACCTCCAATAACGAGGAGGGCCCCAAATCGGTTCCGCGCATGTGCATGGCGTGCCACGGCGGATCATACGACACCAACACGCACTCGGCGAGCGGCTCGTCTTTCTTGCCGTTCGACGTCTTCTACTTCCGGTATAGCGATAAGGACGGGTTCACGTTCGACGACCAGGCCGAAGCGTTTCGGAAACTCAACGCGATTGTGGCTTCCACTAACCCGACGACAGCGATCCAGGAAGTGATCAATGGCACTTATCCGAGTGGTGTGAATACGCCCAACAGCGTGGCAGTGGATGGGTTTACGCCGGCCGGCTGGTCCGACAATCCAACGCTGTACCACGGCGTGGTGCGGCAATATTGCCGGATGTGCCATCTGGCCCAGCCCGAGTCATTTGCCAAGTCCACGGATTTTGTGGGTTTCGCACCCCAGATTCAGCACGAGGTTTGCGAAACCAAGGACATGCCCCACGCGCAGGTCCCTTTCGGCCTCGACGGCAAAAAAATCGGGTTCTGGCACGACCAGGTTGCCCAGCATGACTTGGGCAATTTCCTGAACAGCCAGGGCATCGGCAGCTGTTTGCCGCACGACTAGTTGAACGCTGTTCCTTTTACCCCCCAATGCCGGCGGTTGGCAGAGTTCACCCATCTCGCCAATCGCCGGCCAACTTCAGGATTACTTCTTTCCTCCTGTCGTCTTTTCCCCCTGATTCCCGATATCTCAAGTAGGGACCGCAATTTTCGCTGCTCCGCCAAAAGCATCCCTCATGCGGTGGTGTAGCGGCGAACGCGGACCCTGGGCCTTCGAGAATCCGTGCAAATGCACAAGAAAAGTCGAGAGAATAAGGAGAAAGAAGTGAACAACAATAGCAGCAAGAAGTTCCCGGGCGGCAAAGCCGTTCGGAGCATCACCCGCGGCTTGCTGGTGGCGTTCGGCGTTTTGGCCGCCTCCGGCATCGCCTCCGCCCAGGACACCAAGGACGAAATCACGTTTAACCTGCTGCCGAACCCGGCCGTCGTTGACTGCCTTCGCGCCAATCCGTTCGAAGAGCCGCGGGCACGCGCGACGGTAATTCGCGGCAAACAGAATGACACGCTGATTCTGGATCTGGATGGAATCAAGCCCGGCCTGGCGTTTGACCTCTTCACGGTGCAGAACAGCTTCTTCCAAGCGGATGGCACGAAGGATCCAAATTTCACCGGGAGCTTCGGATTGGCGTGGTATCAGTCCGATATCAAGATCGGCAAGCGGACGGATGACGGACACGTGCAGATCAAGACGATCCTTCTGGACGATATCTTCGGATTTGACCCCGACGTGCGTCTGGCGCCGACGAATACGTTTCATCTCGGATTCTGGTTCGACAATCCGGAAGATGCGGCGGCACTGCCCACCTGCCACTTCGACCCGACCAAGCCGACGCCGTTCAACGGTGAGCACAAAGCCGGACCGTTTGCGATGCTCAGCGCCCCCGACGCGAAGACCACACTGGGGCCGCTGTGCACCAGCGCAAACACCACGACAACCCCAACCAGCTGCAACGCCAACTAAATCTACCGCCAAAACAGAAAGGGGCGATGAGTACTCGCCCCTCTTTTTCCAACCCTTTAGTGTAGAAGAACTAAAATCGGTTTTGATTTTGCGAGGTTATTGATTCTTCGAGGTATGCGGGACGGATACACAAGACAGATTGCCTGCAACTTCATCATTCCACAGAGAAATTCTTGGAGGCGCGGGTGAGAATCGAACTCACGCATAAAGGTTTTGCAGACCTCTCCCTTACCACTTGGGTACCGCGCCTCAATCCTTAATTATATCGAAATTCTTCTCCGCTTGTCAGGCGAATCGGCCCGCTTCTGCTCAATCACGCCCGAAAAGTCTCATTCACTGGCGTGCAGCGGCCATCGATTGAACTCACTTTTTAGCGGGCTCTTCGATCTGCGCTTCGCGCAGGAATCTTGCCGACTCCTCCGGAGTGGTCGGGTTGATGTAGAAGCCGGTGCCCCACTCAAAGCCAGCCACCTTGGTCAACTTGGGGATGACTTCGATGTGCCAGTGGTAATGGTCGTTGATCTCTTCGCCGATCGGAGAGGTGTGAATCATGAAGTTGTACGCCGGACGATCCAGCACCGCATCCATGCGCATCAGCGTGTCCTTCAGCATGTTGGCCAGGGCGCTATACATGCTGCTCTGGTTGTTCTCGTAAGCGGAGCTGTGCACCTTTGGAAGCAGCCACATTTCGAAAGGGAAACGAGGCGCGTAGGGCGCCAGCGTGATGAAGTGGTCGTTTTCGCCAATCACCCGCTCGCCGGTATCGCGTTCCTGGCGGATAATGTCACAGAAAATGCAGCGCTCTTTCTCGTCGTAGTAGTGCCAGCAGTTGTCCACTTCTTCGCGCACGCGGCGCGGCACGATAGGAAGGGCTATCAGTTGAGAATGGGGGTGCTCGACGGAAGCGCCCGCCGCCTCTCCATGATTCTTGAAAATCAGCACGTAGCGGAAACGCTTGTCGTTCTTTAGGTCCAGCATGCGATCGCGGTAGGCCCAAAGCACGTCTTCGATCGATTTCTGGGGCAGTTGCGCCAGTGTGGTCTGGTGCTGCGGCGTTTCGATGACCACTTCATGCGCGCCGATGCCGTTCATTTTGTCGAACAGCCCTTCGCCTTCACGGTCCAGCTCGCCTTCAATCCCGAGCGCCGGAAAACGGTTCGGTACCACGCGGATATTCCATCCCGGGGTGTTCGCTCCGGTGCCGTTCCGTCCGTAGGCCAGAATTTCGGGTGGCGTTTTGGCTTCGTTCCCCGGGCAGAACGGGCAATTCTGCGGCGGCTTGGGAAACACGCTTTCGCGCAGAAAATCGTTCGGCCGCTTTCCGCGGTCGGTCGAAATAATCACCCAACGGCCTGTGATTGGATCCTTGCGTAACTCCGGCAATGCATTTCCCCCAGACAGCTACTCTCAGGATGCTCTCTGTAAGCTCCCACGGCTTGTCAGGTATTGTACCGCGAATAGTTCTTCGACCTGTAGCTCAGGCCTTCAGGCCTGAGGGTTTTCAGCGCAATGGCAGGGTCTCGCCCAAAATCGGGAAGGCCTCACCCCTCAAAGGGGACAGCTACACCTACGCGCCCTGCGAAAATCGGATGTCAACCTCGCGGGCCCAAGGCATTCTTATGCAATCGCACGACCGGCGGCTTCCCCGGCGTATGGTCGATGGCCACGACGTCGAACCTGACCGGGCACTTCTTCACATGGCGTTCGCGCAAAAATGCGTGGGCAGTGCGCACCAGCACTTGGTGCTTCTCCCTGCTGATGCTCAGTTCCGGCAGTGCAAGCTTCCCTTTCGCAATCGCGCGCGTCCTCACTTCCACGAAGGCCAGCGTCTCGCCGTCGAAGCCCACCAGGTCGAGCTCGCCCTTCTCCCGTGCTGGCTCATAATTCTTCGCGATGAACACGTATCCGTGGCGCCTGAGGTACCAGTAAGCATAGGTTTCCCCGCGCACGCCGGCGCGCAGCGACTCCTGCTTCCGGTCTTCTTCAGCCGCCGGAGCGACCTCGCGCAGCCCATAGCGCGACTTCCACTTCACCCACGCATATCCGATCCGCGCCAGAATTCCCATAACCAATTACCTTCTGCACATAGTACCTCACAGTATAAACACAAATCCCGCGGCCGGTATACGTTCCCGGCGGCGGGATATGACTCTTGCTTCTTGTTATCGGATCGCTGCTATCTGGTCGCTCTTAAACCTTCGTTTCCGCCTCTCGGATCGACTCTTCCATAATCCGAATCGCGGCATCCGCCTGCTCCTCGTCAATGATCAGCGGGGGCGACATCCGGATGGAGTTTTCGCCGGAGCCGAGCGTCAGCAACCCGCGGTGAAACGCATTGTCCACCACGGCATCACGCAAATCCGCGGCGCGTTCCTTGGTGCGTTGATCGCGAACGATCTCCACGCCGATCATCAGCCCCTTGCCGCGCACGTCGCCCACGATCTTGAAGCGATTCGGCCAGTCGCTGATCTTGCTGAAGATGTAATTTCCCACCTTCTCCGCGTTGGCCATCAATCCGCCTTCAATCAGGTCGAACGTGGCGGAAGCAGCGGCCAGGCAAACGGGATTTCCGCCGTACGTGGTTCCATGCGAACCGACCTTCCAATTCATGACGCTTTCTTTCGCGATGAATGCCGCCACCGGCATGCCGCTGGCGATTCCCTTGGCGGTCAGCAAAATGTCCGGCGTAATGCCGGCGTGGTCGCCGGCCCACCACTTTCCGGTTCTGCCCATGCCGGCTTGCACTTCGTCCATGATCAACATGATGCCGTGCTTGTTGCAGATGCGTTGCAGCTCCTGCAGGAAAAACAGCGGCGCCGGGATGAAGCCGCCTTCTCCCTGCACCGGCTCAACGATGATCGCAGCAATCTCTTCCGGCGCAAACAGGCGCTTGAAGATCTGCTGCTCCAGCAACTCGATAGTTTCGGCGCCGCAGGTTTCCTTCGTATGTCCGAGCGCGCAACGATAGGCATACGGATACGGAATGTGCTCGACACCGCCGAGCAGCGTTCCAAAATGCTTGCGTTGCGTGCTCTTCGAAGCGGTCAGCGAAAGAGAGCCGAGAGTCCGCCCGTGGAAGCAGCCGTAAAACGCGATCAGCTTGTCGCGCTTGGTGTGGTAGCGTGCCAGTTTAATCGCGCCTTCCACCGCTTCCGTCCCGGAATTGCCGAAGAACACTTTCCACTTTTCCGACTTCGGCATCGTCGAAACCAGTTTCTCCGCGAACTCCGGCATGTGCCGGTGATAAAAATCCGTCCCGGCAATGTGAATCATCTCCGCCGCCTGCTTCTGAATTGCGGCGACCACTTGCGGGTGGCAATGGCCCGTCGAGCAGACCGCGATCCCCGCGGCAAAATCGAGGAAAGAATTTCCGTCCGAATCTTCCACAATGGCGCCCGAAGCGCGCTCTGCCACCAGCGGGTAGTCGCGCGTCAGCGAAGGGGACATGAATTTCGCGTCGTAAGCGATCACTTCCTTCGCTTTGGGACCGGGCAGCGCCGTCTTGATTCTGGGTAGTTTGGTTTCCGTGGCTGTAATCATGATGTCTCCAGGTGTGCGTTTCGCCGGGGATTCGCAGGAAAAGTGTTATCGCGGAAGGGAGGGAGAATGCAGGTTCGCGGACCGGCCGGAAGTCGCCGAAACCTGTGAATTACGCTGCTTAATCGACGCTATACAGCCCGGGGCGCAGGTTCGCCGGGTGAAACTTGCGAGGCACACGAGGACCCACGGCTACGCGGTCATGTTTGAGGAAGTGAAAGTGCTTCATTTGCGTTTCCAGCGGACTTTGCCGTCCTTCGTGTCTTCCAGAATTATACCACGGTCGGAGAGCTCTTTTCGCACCCGATCGGAGGCCGCGAAGTCCCGCCGCGCGCGTGCCGCCTGGCGTTCCGCCACCAGTTTTTCAATCTCCGCGTCGCTTAAACCGCCTTCGTCGCCGCCGATTCCGATTGCCTTCAGCTTCTCGGCATCGTTGTCTTCCAACACGGCAAATACCTTGTCGAAGCTGGCCAAAAACTCCACGGCCGCGGCAACATCGCCCTGCCGGAACTCGCCCTTGTCCATCGCAGTGTTCGCTTCTCGCACAAAATCGAACACCGCCGCCAGCGCCTGCGCCGTGTTCAGATCGTCGGAGAGACCGGCGTCGAAATCATCGCTCGCTTTCGCAATGCGCTCCGCCATTCCCGGTTGCTTGCCGGCCGGAAATTTTTCATTCTTCAGCCGAGCGGCAAAATTGCGCAACCGCTCGACGGAGCTCGTTGCCTGCTGCAGTCCATCAAATGTGAAATTCAGCTGCCGACGGTAAGGAACGCTCGCCAGCGCAAAACGCAACGCCGACGGCTTGTATCCCTTCGCGAAAAGATCCCGCAGGGTGAAAAAATTCCCCAGCGACTTGGACATCTTCTCGCCTTCAACCAACAAGTGCTCGGCGTGCAGCCAGTAGCGCACGAATTGCTTTCCCGTGGCCGCCTCGCTCTGCGCAATTTCATTTTCGTGGTGGGGAAACGCCAGATCGATGCCACCGGTGTGGATATCCAGCGTGTCGCCCAGATACTTCATCGCCATCGCGGAACATTCGATGTGCCAGCCCGGCCGGCCCGCGCCGATCGGCGTTTCCCAGAAATGCTCTCCGGGTTTCGGCGCCTTCCACAAGGCGAAATCCCGCGCGCTCTCTTTCTCGTAACGGTCGTTGTCCACGCGCGCACCGGCTTGTATGCCGGACAAATCCACCTTCGAAAGCTTGCCGTAATCCTTGAATTTCGTGATGCGGTAATAGATCGAGCCTTCGCTCGGATAGGTGTACGAATTCTTCTGCAGCGATTCGATCAGTGCCACCATGTCATCAATATGGTCGGTGGCGCGGATCCAGTGCTCCGGAGACTCGATGCTCAGCGTCCTGCAATCGGCGAAGAACGCCTGCACAAACTTTTCCGTGTACTCGCGGATTCCTACTCCGGCCGCCGCCGCGTTCGCGATGATGCGGTCGTCCACGTCGGTCAGGTTCATCACGTGGTTCAGCTGGAACCCGCGCCATTTCAGGAAGCGCCGGAGAATGTCCTGAAACACAAAGGTTCGGTAGTTGCCGATGTGCGCGTAGTCGTAAACCGTCGGCCCGCAGGTGTACATGCCCACCTGCCCGGGCTTCAACGTCACAAACGGTTCAATTTTTCCAGAAAGGGTGTTGTGCAACTGGATTTCGTGCATCGCGTCTCGGCTAGGCCTTTCGGTCAACAAGCAAATAAGCGATTGTATCCGAGCCTCCGCCAAAGCCGCAATGTTGCGGCTCGCGGTTCGCAGATTGCACGGGGTTGTGAAAATCCAGCCGATAGTGAAGGTGCTCCGTCTAGAGGAGCACCGCCAGTGTCGCTGTCCTGGTCGCGCCTCCGTAATGGCCCGAAATCGTGGCCGAGGTGGAGATCAGCACGATGGATGTATTGACCGTAAAGGATGCACTGCTGGCACCTGCGGGAATGAGTATGCTCGCGGGCACGCTGGCTGCGCCATTGTTGCTGGAAAGAGTGATCACCGCGCCTCCGGCCGGCGCCGGCGCGCTTAGAGTCACTGTGCCCCGTGACGATTGTTCCCCGCCAACCACGCTTGATGGGCTTAGTGTCAGCAAACTAAGCGTCGGCGCCGGAGGAGGCACGGGCTTGACTGTCAGCGTCGCGGTTTTGGCCACTCCGCCGCGCGTCCCGGTAATGGTCACCGAGGTTGATGCGCTCACAACACTGGTGCTGACAGCGAACGTCGCACTGGTTGCTCCCGCTGCGACCGTTACGCTTGCGGGTGTGCGGGCCGCAGTCGTGTTGCTGCTGGTAAGCGCAATTTGCGCGCCGCCCGCCGGTGCCGGGCCGCTCAGTGTCACCGTGCCCGAGGACGAATTTCCGCCAGTCACACTCGCCGGATTCAATGCCAACGACGAAAGCGCAACCGCCGGCGTGCTGCTGGCCGGGGCAAGCTCAAATTCCAGAATCGCGGGGTTCTGATCATTCAGGGAAATACCGACGAATTTCGAGGGGGAAATCATGTAGACCAGGGCGTTCCCGCCCGTGCCGGAGCTGACCGTCATGGTTCCCCTGCCATTCGTCGGCGAAGCAGACACCGCGTAAGTAGCTTTGAACGCTTCATCGGACACCGGTCCGCTCGAGGCGCCAAGATCCTCCGCGCCGGTCATATTGCCAGTGGGAGTGGCGCCATCCGCCGCAAAAACATTGGAGAAAACCGTAACTTGGAAGTCCGCCGGGTTGGTGGCGAAGCCGGCATACGAACCCTTCAGCGTGCCATTGGTGAATGAGCTCGCCGTCTGTGGCTCGCCGGGACCGAACAGAACATTCGCATCCGAAACAAACAGGAAAACCTGATTCGCCTTCATCAGGTAGGCGACCAGTCTGTAACCCCCGATGGCAATCGTCGCACGGCCATTGGCCGCGACGCTGTAGGTTCCCGCGGCGCCAGTCACGGAATTCGGTGCACGGCAATAATTTTCGTCATACGTCAGGGAAAGCGCGCCGGCACCGTTGGCTGTGAGCAAACCGACGACGGCTTTAGGCACTTCGGTCCCGCTGCCGCACGCGGAAAGTCCGGTGAGCGCTATGACCATGTTGCCGTCCAACGAAGAGTTGGTAAACCCTCCCGTTGGCGTCTGCTGCTGCACCACGGCTCCATTGAGCAGCGGGGTCGCTGTCGTCACCGCGTCGTTCTCCATCGCAAAAACTTTTCCTGCGTTCACGACGTACACTGCAAAATTCAAGCTCCCGGGCGCTCCGCCGAACGTAAATGTGAAATGCATCGTGCCGCGTCCGGTAGCCGCATTGGATACCGTGTAATTCGCCGCGCTAAAGGTCATGGGATAGTCGGTGCCGTACGCGTTGACGTCTCCGGCCGCATTGCTCAAAGTTCCGGTTCCGTTCGAAGTGAAGCGCCCCTCAATCGCGGCACGATTCTTCGCGTTGTCAAACCCCGCGGCGCCGAACGCATAGTCGCCCGTAATTCGGGCGGTGCTGAAGGCGCTGGCGTCCGCTTTTTCCACGGTTCCTGACCCGATTGTTCCGCTCCCTCCAGTGGCGCCGAACTCAATGATGTGGGCATTCCCACTGGCAAGCATCGCAAAGGCAAATTTCAGCGATCCCCCCGGCCCTGTAAAGGTCATCACGCCTCTTTGATCCGCGCCGATTGAGTAGGTTCCCGTGAACGACTGTGCAGTCAACGTTGAACCAACACCGACGCCATTTGTGTCCAGTTCGCCGTTCGTCAGATTGCCGGCGCCGTCTGCCGTGAATCTTCCGACTGCCGCGAACACCGACGCAACGCTGGCATTTCCGCGAATCCCGTCAAAACTGAATGCGTAATTTCCACTCAATTCGTGGGCGTTCGCGCCGCCGCCGGTCTGCGCCTGGGCGCTCGCTCCAAGAAGTAGCGCCAGCCACACCATCAGCAGAATTTTCAACTTGCGCATATTTCCTCCGCTTGCCGGATGAACAGCAGAAACTTTCTAGTCATCGCGAATTTGCGGCGGACGATTACGGCACACGGGAGGGTAGAGTGCCACTCTTCCAATTGGCTCTAGACCCGGGGTCGAGGACGGCCCGGATTTCACCCTTGCGACCGGCGCACCCATCGCGGAACAGGAACTTGCGATCGTGAAATTCCCGTTCCAGCGCAATCAAACTCGGAGTGCAATCCCTGCCGCTCGGGTCAACTTTCGAGGCAACGCACCGCCGTATTGGTTATGCCAACGCTGTGCCGCGGTAACAATCGGGTGGATGCTGCAAAGCCTGTTGGGGGAATTCCTGTAGGGTGGCGATCCTCGGACGAGGGGCGTAAATGCGTTGCTGCCGGTTATTCTTTGCTCAGATAGCCGGCCAACAACTTGGCGCAGCTTTCGACGAAATCCTGATCTGATTTGCCGAACGTGTCCGCGAAATAGCTTTCGATGTCCAATTCGCCAGCGAGCTTCTTGTTCACGTAAATTGGCACGACAATTTCGGATTTCACAAGATTCGACCCGGCGAGATATCGCGGGTCTTTCGAGACGTCCTGCACAACAACCACTTGTCCGCTGCTGGCCGCAGCGCCGCAGAGTCCCCGGCTTAGCGGGATACGCGCGTTGGGAGTAAAGCTCCCCGCATACGGGCCGACAATCAGGTAGCCCGCGTCCGCCGGATCGACCAGATAAAAGCCAACCCAGTTGTAGCGGGCCATGTTTTCGTGGAGCCGCTTGGAGATCTGCTCCATCAGGACTTTCGACGTGGGAGCGCTCGCGGCATAACGTTGCAGTTCTAGGAGAAGTTCTTTCGCCGTCAGCGCCAAGTGTTCGGCCTCATTTTAAATGTCGGTATCTGGCCCCAGAGGAATCTAGTCCAACGCGGACTTCAGCCGCTTGGCTGTCTTCTCCAACTGCTTTTTCAGAGCTTCGACGCGTTTCGAAATGTCCTTCAATTCTTCTTTTGCCATCTTGCTGGCATCCGACACTTTGCGAGCCTTGATGTGCGCTTCACGATTGGCCTTGCCCAAAGCAGCTCCAACCCTTTTTCCGACTTCGGTAAGTCTGTTCTTTTTCGCCATGGTGTTCCTCCTGTCTGGAGATTCATCGTATACCCTATGCTGCCAGTTTCGCCGCAAAAATTGAAACAAAATAGAAGGAACGCCAATTGACAGCATCCAGCGGCGGCGAATACAGTCGAGGGAATCCATTTGGAAGCGCAGACTCGGGGGAATTTGCAGATGCAAAAGCATGCGGCGATATGGCTGGGAATATCCTTGTTGGCTGGCAATTCGCTGGGCGCACAGGAAAAGGCTGCGCAGCCCGCGGCGGCTCCGGCGGCGGAGCAAAAGAAACTTCTCAGCCCGGAAAACTTTTTGGAGCTGCGCACCGTGCAGGATCCGCAGTTTTCACCCGACGGCCAGCGCGTGGCTTTCGTGGTTAGCGAGCCGCTGAAGAGTGAAAAGCGCATCCGCCACATCTGGATGTTCGACAAGCAGAGCGGCGCCGCGCGTCAATTCACGTACTCAGAAAAATCAGAAACAACTCCTCGTTGGTCGCCGGACGGCACAAAATTGGCATTCCTTTCGAATCGCGGCGGCGACGAACAGCAGATCTACGTCTTAAGCATGACGGGCGGCGAAGGCTCTCCAGTAACAAAGGGTAAGGCGAGTGTCATCGCCTTTGCCTGGTCACCCGACGGCCAATCCATCGCCTACATCGCGCCCGACGCCAAATCCGAGGCGGAAGAAAAAAAGATCAAGGATAAAGACGATGCACGCGTGGTGGACAAGGACGACAAGCAGCCCCGCCTGCGCATTCTGAACCTCGCGAAAAAAGAGGAGCACGCCGTAACTCCCACGACCTGGAAAGTGGAAGAACTCAAGTGGATGCCCGACGGCCAGAGCATCGTGGTCCAGGCCACCAACAAGCCCGCGTCCGATCAATTCACCAACGGCCTCTATTCCATATGGCTGCGCGGGGGCATGGAAGAACTTCGCGCGCCGCACGGCCCCATCAATGATTTGAAAATTTCGCCGGACGGCAAGCAAGTCAGTTTCGCGGCCGCGCGCGATGATGGGCCATCTCCCCACGATCTCTGGCTGATCGGTTCCGAAGGTGGCGTGGCGCGCAACCTTACGGGCGCAAGCTTGGATCGACCAATCGGCAACTATCACTGGGCGAAAGATGGCTCGCTGACTCTTCTGTATGCGGAGGGCTTTCGCAACAAGTTTGCGGTATATTCGCGCACGGGTGAGAGAAAGGATTTGCCCGATGTGGCGGCAAATCCCGGCGAATTTGACCTTTCCTCTGCGGGCGAGATTGCTTTTGTCGGGCAAACCAGCGTCGCGCCGCCGGAACTCTGGCTGCGCGATGCCGAAGGCCAGGCGCAGCAGATCACCCACCTGAACGAATCGCTCAAGCCGTTCGCATTGATCGCGCCGGAGTTTTACAAATACAAATCGTTCGACGGCGTGGAAATTGAAGCCGCGTTGCTGAAGCCAGCAGGCTACGACGGCAAGTCGAAACTCCCAACGGTCGTGCTCGTCCATGGCGGGCCAACGGGAAATTGGCGCGACTCCGTGGATATCTGGGGCCAACTGCTGGTGGCGCGCGGATACGCGGTGCTCTATCCCAACGTGCGCGGCTCGATCGGCTACGGCGAAAAATTCATGGAGATGAACCGTGCGGACTGGGGCGGCGGCGATTTCAAGGACGTGATGTCCGGCGTCGAGGATCTGGTCACCAAGGGAATCGCGGATCCCAAGCGGCTTGGCATCGGCGGCTGGTCCTACGGCGGCTACATGGCGGAGTGGGCCGTGACGCAGACGGATCTTTTCAAAGCGGCCGTCTCCGGCGCCGGCATGGCCAATCTGATCTCCGAATTCGGCACGGAAAACGGATCGGCGGAGGACGAGTGGTTCTTCGGAACTCCCTATGAGCATCCCGAGCGATTCCTGAACAGTTCGCCGTTTCTCTATGTGAAAAACGCGAAGACGCCCACGTTAATCCTGCAAGGTGAAGCCGACCCGATCGATCCGATCGGCCAGAGCCAGGAGCTTTACCGCGGGCTGAAGCGCTACAACGTGCCCGCGGATTTTGTGGTCTACCCGCGGGAACCGCACGGCCTGCAGGAACCCAAGCACCGCGTGGACATGCAATCCCGTATGGTGGCGTGGTTTGACAAGTATCTGAAGCCTGCGAAGTGATCGTGCCGCGCTTTCCTGGTTCCTGATCGCTGTTATCTGGTCGCTTCTATCCCTCTGCGGATAACAGCGATCAGATAGCAGGAACCATAGACCCTAAAGGAGCAGCCCTGGCCCTCGCCAAACTCAACGCCGTCTACTCCACGCCGGGGATGCGCCGCCGCTACGAAGTCTGGTTCGTGCGCTGCGGGCTGGCGGACGGCAGCGGGGCGTGGTGGTTTCGGTATCTGCTTGTGAACAACATCAAGATTGCTCCCGACCTATCGGCGCGCCGGCATTTTCAGATCTGGGCGACTTGGTTCCCGCTCCACGCTCCGCCGCAAACATTCATCGTTGAGATGCCCCCCGAACAATTGGACCTGAGCCCACGCGGAGAAGTTCCCTTCCATTGCCGCGCCGCCGAAAGCGGCATCGAGGAAGGCCGCTGCTGGGGAAATATACGATCAAAGGGACACCACATTTCCTGGAACCTGCGCATTCACTCGACCTTTGGCGTTACTCTCAGCGATAAAGGCTGGATTGGCTTTTCGCGCTCGCCGCATGCTGACGCCGCTTTTTCAGGCGAGATTATTTTTGACGACGGGAAGTTCAGTGGCGAGCCGTTGGGCTTCGGCGTCCAGGGCCATAACTGCGGATACCGCCACAGAAGCTACTGGCGCTGGATGCACGCGTATTTCCCTCAACTCGGCAGCGGCAGCACTCTGGAAGCGTTGGTCTACGACTTGCCGCTTGGCCTAGTTTTTCGAAATGCCATTCTGTGGCATCACAACAAGTTCTCGAGTGTACGAAAAATAACAGAATCGCTGGTCGACCGGTCCCGCGCGCGCCTTCAGTGGAATTTTTCCGGCCGACTCGACGATGGCTCGCCAATCGAAGCATTCATCGAAGGCGCTGCGCCCGGCATTCATGAATTGCCCTACACAAAAACCGACGGCTCCGGAACTTTCCCTGTTACCAATGCAAGCGTGGCCCGCGCGATTGTAAAATTGGGTCAGAACGAAACCCTGGAAACAGAAACGGGAGCGGTTCTCGAAATGGGAGGAGCCTAACGTGGCGGAGAAAGCAAAGTGGGATGCGGGACTCTACGACGGCAAGCATTCCTTCGTCTGGAAACTTGCCGCTGGCGTTCTGGAGCTGCTGAACGCCCAGTCCGGTGAGCGCATCCTTGACGTCGGCTGCGGGACGGGCCACCTGACCGCCAAAATTGCGGAAACTGGCGCCCAGGTCGTGGGTGTCGATCGATCGCCCGAAATGATCCGTGAGGCGAAAGAAAAATATCCATCCTTGCACTTCGAAGTGATGGACGCGCGGGAAATCTCGCTCGATGGAACTTTCGACGCTGTCTTTTCGAATGCCACCCTGCACTGGATCAAGGAACCCGAGCGCGCAATTGCCGGCATCAAAAAATCACTTCGCCCCGGTGGCCGCTTCGTGGCCGAATTCGGCGGCAAAGGAAACACAGGTGAACTCATCAAAGCCATTCAGCACTCATGGCAGAAACTGGCCGTCGCCGGCGCCGCGCCGGACCCGTGGTATTACCCGGGCATCCCCGAATACACCGGCTTGCTGGAGAAACACGGCTTCGAAGTCACCCACGCCACGCTCTTCGACCGCCCCACACCGCTCGATGACGGCGTCCGCGGCCTCCGCAACTGGCTCGAAATGTTCGGCGGGTCATTTGTCGAAGGCCTGCCGGAAGCCACCCGCGAAAATCTGTTCGCAGAAATCGAGCGCGAACTCCGCCCAAAGCTCTTCCATGACGATCACTGGGTCATGGACTATCGCCGGTTGCGTATCGTGGCCAAGCGCCTGAACTAGGCATGCTCCACCCAGAAAATTGTGGTACAGAAAAATTGGCCACAACAGGTAGAGTAGTGCTTTACAGACCCCCACCTGCGTGATACGCTTTTCTCCCGTACCGCCATCTTAGCGCCAGGCGGCTGGGCCTCTGACCGAGAACCTGCCAAACGTGTGTGCTTTCTGTCTGTTTCAGGCAGAAGCGTTGCGTGAAGACTCCTCCTCCCGAGGAAAGGAAAGTCGTCTCTCTTCGCGCCAAAAACCCTGGGTGAATTTGTTCGCGCTGGTGGTGTGTTTATCAGAAACGTGAAGGCGACGGCCGGGTTCTAGGAGTATTGGGCCCGCGTCGCGAATTCAGGGATTGGATTCCGGGCCAAGTTTCATTGACCCGGAGCCGCGAAGCAGTAGGCTACGACAAGAGGGGACACCTTGCTCAAGCTGCGCAAAGTCGAAATCGTGGGCTTCAAGTCGTTCTGTGAACGCACCGTGGTGACGTTCAGCGGCACCGGCACGACCTGCATTGTGGGGCCGAACGGTTGCGGCAAATCCAACGTCGTGGACGCCATCAGCTGGGTGCTGGGAGAACAGAGCCACAAGTCTCTGCGCGCCGAGCGGATGGCCGACTGCATTTTCAACGGCACCACCAAGCGCCCGCCGATGGGCCTGGCCGAAGTCACCATCACCATGGAAGATCCGGAACTCGCCGAAGCCGCGCGCTTTGTGCTGGAGAATGCGGCGGAAGAGGAAAAGAAGGAATTCACCACAGAGGGCACAGAGGATCCGCAGAGTGCCACGGAGAATCTGGATGCGATGATTGACGGCGCGATCGCCGCGACTGAAGCCTCCGGGGAAAATTCAGGCGATAACAACGCAGCGCCCGAAGGCCAGACCGAATCCGGCTTCAAACTGAAGCGCAAGAAAAAAGCGGAGAAGCCCGCGCTCGTCACCAAGCCCGGCGAAGTGGTCGTCAGCCGCCGGCTCTATCGCAGTGGCCAAAGCGAATACCTGATTAACGGACGCGTCGGCCGCCTGCGCGACATCCAGGAAATGTTTATGGGCGTCGGCCTGGGCCCGGATTCATACGCCATCATCGAGCAGGGCCGCATCGGGCAAATCCTGGCCACCAAACCCATGGAACGCCGCGCCATCATCGAAGAAGCCGCTGGCGTCACAAAATTCAAAACGAAGAAACGCTTAAGCGAGGCGAAGCTCGAATCCTCCAAGGTAAATCTGTCCCGCGTGAACGATATCGTCGTCGAAGTCGAAAAACAGCTCGGCTCGCTGAAGCGTCAGGCGGCGAAGGCGCGCCGCTACGCCGAAATCCGCGACCAGATGCGCGGAATCGTGCGCCAGATGCTGGCCGGCAAAGCGCGCGAACTTGATGCCGAAGCCGACCGCGTGCAAACCCGCCTGGCCGAACTGACCGCCACCGAAACCCAACACGCGCAGATGATTCACGAGCAGGAAGCCGAGCAGGATCGCCTGAGCCAGCGCATCTACTCGCTGGACGCTGAAATCCGCCAGAACCAGAACGTGCTGAACCACACCGCGCTCGAAGTCGACCGCATCGAAAATCGCATCACTTTTAATCAGACGCGCAGCAGCGAACTCGCCGGACGCAACGAGCAGATTACCCTGGAGCGGAACGCCCTGACTTTGCAGCACGCGGATTGGGAGACGCGCAATTCCGCTCAGTTGCAGGCGGTTGAAAATGCCCGCCGCGATTCCATCACCGTCAGCGCTCGGGTCGAGGAACTCGCTGCGCGGGCCACGCATCGCGCCGCGCAAATCTCTGAAGCCGAAGCGCGTGTGGACGCCCTGCGCCGTGTCGCGACGCAAGCCGGCGAAAGCCTGCTGCGCCTCCACGGGGAACAGAAGCAGGCCGAAGAAGCGCTCGTCCACCAGACCGAATCGATGCGCAAGCAGGAAGAGCGCGAAGCCACCCTGCTCGAAAGCTCCATCAAGGTGCGCGATGACGCGGAGCGCGCCGCCCAGGACTGGCAGAACGCCATGACGCAGGCAGGCGAACTCCAAAAGAAGGCCACACAAATTCAATCGCGCATCGCGGAGTTGAAGCAGATTCGCGAAAAATCGCAAAAGGAAGCCGATGTCCTTCGCGACAACCTGTCCGCGGTCCGCGCCCGCCACTCCACGCTCAACCAGATTCTCAACGATCGCTCCTACACCGGCGAGGCCGTCCAAAAACTATTCGCCGCCAACGAGCGCCATGGTGGCCAGGAATTCCGCGCAGTAGGCGTGCTGGCCGATTACGCAGAAGTGCAGGAACAGCACGAAGCCGCGGTCGAACAATATCTCCGCGACGAACTGGAATACGTCGTCGTGGAGACTTACGACCACGCCCGCGCCGGCGTTTCCCTCTTGCGCGAAGAAGTCGGCGGCCGCGCCACCTTCTTCGTTGATTCCCTGCGCAACCTGAAACTCGAGGACTACGAGCCCATCATTCACTTCCGTTCGGAAGACGGCGTAATCTCGCGCCTCGACAAGCTGGTGGAATTCCGCGACCCGCTCGGCCCCGCCGCAAAACAGTTTCTGCCTCGCCTCCGGTCCGGCTATTTGACGGACGGCGCCACCGCCGCGGAAAAACTCGCGCGTGAATATCCGCAATACGCCTTCGTCACCACCGAAGGTACCTGCTATCAAGGCCGCATGGTTACCGGCGGGCGTCCCGATGAAGCCGGGCCGCTGGGTATGAAGCGTGAGTTGCGCGCGCTGGATGCCGAAGTGATGCAACTCGAACACCGCGCGGCCGCAAGCCACGCCGAACTGGAAACACTGGCCGCGGAACTTCGCGCCGGCGAGCAAGCCCAGGAAGAGCTGACCGCGCAACAGCGCGAAGCCGAGCGCAACCTTTTCGCCACCAAACACCGCCACGAGCAATCACAAAGCGACCTGGCACGGCTCGGCCTCGACTTAACCGTCTGCCAGGACGAACTGACGCGTGTACGCCGCGAAATCGAATCTGTGCAGCAGCGTGCGGCACAGGCCAAGCTCCAGCACGAAGCAGCGGCAAAATCCCGTTCCGAAGCTGAAGCGGAAAGCGCCAGCCTCATCGCGGAAGTCGCGCAATTGCGCGGCGCCGTGCAAGCCGAGCAGGATGAACTTTCCGCCGCCAAGGCTGACTTCGCGGCGATGCACGAGCGGCTAGGCCTAGCCGAAGCGATGGCCAAGCGCCTCGACGAAGAACGCGCCGATCTGGAACGCCGAGAACTCGCGCTCCGCCAGCAGGAAGAGTCCATCAACGAAGAAACCGCCGCCATGGCCCGTCAGTCCGATGAACTTACACAACAACTGAGCGTCCTGCGCGCCGAAAAGATTCGCCTGGAAGAAAAGCAGAAAGAGCTCGAACAGGAATGGGACGCCGGCCGTACCCGCGTGACCCAGGCTGAAGACCACCTGCGCATGGCCCGTCAGACGCTCCAGGAAATGCGTGAAGCCCGCGGCAAATTCGAAATTGAAAAGGCGCGCAACGACTCCGACCGCGCCCACTTGCGCGAAACCTGCCTCGCCGAAGTCAATGCCCAGCCGGAGGACCTCATCGCCTCCGAAACCGCGTTCATGTCCGGTGAAGAACTCGCTATCGCCGAAGCGAATTACCGCGAGATGAAGCAGAAAATCGAAAACATGGGCGCCGTCAACATGATGGCCCTCGAAGAGTACAACGAGTGCGAACAGCGCTTCACCTTCCTGACCCGCGAGCGCGACGACCTGCTGCAATCCATCACCGACACCCAGCAGGCCATCAAGGAACTCGACCTGATCACCAAGGATCGCTTCGAGCAGGCCTTCGCCGCCATCAACACCAACTTCACCACCGCCTTCCAAACCATCTTCGGCGGCGGCACGGCGGAAATGCGCCTCACGGAAGTCGACAGCTCCGGCGACGCGGGTATCGACATCGTTGCCTCGCCTCCGGGCAAGCGCCTGCAGAACGTGTTGCTGCTCTCCGGCGGCGAGAAGGCGATGACTGCTCTTGCGCTGCTGATCGCTATCTTCAAATATCAGCCGAGCCCCTTCTGCATCCTCGACGAAGTCGACGCACCTCTCGACGAAGCCAACGTCGGCCGCTTCACCAAGCTTATCGCCGACATGAGCGCGCAAACCCAGTTCATCGTCGTCACCCACAATCGCAAGACGATGGAGACCGGCAGCGTCCTCTACGGTGTAACGATGCAGGAACCCGGCGTTTCGAAACTCGTCAGCGTCCGTTGGGAAGGCGACGCCGAACCCACTCCCAAACGCAGGGCCGCGACCGCGGCATAACAAATCCATGTCGGGTCTCGCGGGGCGAAAATCTTTCGCCCCATTTTTTCATTAAAAGAAACAATACCTGCCACAAGCTTTTCTTCGCCCGAATTGTCCTCGGGTCACATTGACATCGGCGAACGGTGGGATAGAATGCTGAGCACTTTGTCGGGGGCGACACGGTCGTGAACGCAAGTCCTGCACCAAAAGTCATTCGAGAGACAAATTTCCCGGGCATCGCGCCGCTGGCGCGGGGCAAGGTGCGCGATATCTATGATCTGGGCGATCGCCTGCTCATCGTCGCCACCGACCGCCTTTCCGCGTTCGACGTCGTCATGCCGACGCCCATTCCAGACAAAGGCCGCGTCCTCACGCAGCTTTCTCTCTTCTGGTTCGAGCTCCTGAAAGACGTCCTGCCCAATCACGTTTTAAGCGCGACCGAATTCCCCGCTCCGTTTGACCAGTTTCAAGACGAACTGGCCGGCCGCTCCATGGTCGTGAAAAAGACCTCGCCGCTCCCCATCGAGTGCGTCGCCCGCGGCTATCTCTCCGGCTCCGGCTGGAAGGAGTATCAAGCCACCGGTAAAGTTTGCGGCATCCCGCTTCCCTCTGGTTTGCGCGAATCCGACAAGCTTCCCGAAGTGATCTTCACGCCGGCAACCAAAGCCGCCACCGGCCACGATGAAAACATTCCGTTCGCGCGCGCCACGGAGATCCTCGGGCAGGAAATGGCGGAGAAAGTCCGCAACACCACGCTGAAGATTTACCGTCGCGCCGCCGCCTACGCCGAACCGCGCGGCATCCTGCTGGCCGACACCAAGTTTGAATTTGGGCTTCTGAACGGCGAAATGATCTGGATCGACGAAGCGCTGACTCCCGACTCCTCGCGCTTCTGGCCCGCCGCCGAATACAAGCCCGGTGGCCCCCAGCCTTCTTTCGACAAGCAGTACGTGCGCGACTACCTCGAACGGATCCGATGGCCGAAGACGCCGCCGGGCCCCGCCTTGTCCCTCGACGTGGTTGCCGCAACGCGCGCCAAGTACCGGGAAGCCTATCGCATCCTGGTCGGGCGCGAGTTGGACGCGTAAGCCGGCCCCCTGAAAAAATTTCGCAGGCACGGAGAGTGCGGACGTGAGAGATCAACTGGAAGGCCTTGTGGGACAGATGGTGGAACGCGGGATCTTATTCGACGAAGCCGTTGGGGAGTTCGAAAAACGCTTCATCAAGCGGGTTCTGGAGCGCACCAACGGCAATCAGTGCCGGGCCGCGGAGCTTCTGGGAATTCACCGCAACACGCTGAGCCGGAAAATGACGGAGTACAAGCTGGATCACCGGCGGCGAAAGGGGAGGTAGTCAGAGTGGGCCGGCGCTTTCGGCTATCGTTGGGTGGGTAATTCTGGAAACCGTAAAGTGGCAGCCCGGCTGCCGCACTCAAAAAAAAACGGCCCCGAATTCGTGATTCGGGGCCGTTGCTCTTTGTAGGGGCACGATACATCGTGCCCTCTTATCTGTCGTAATCAGTTCCCGGGCTTCTTCGGCGCAGGCTTCCTTGCCACCGGCTTTTTCGCGGGACCCGCCTTCGGCAAGTCTTCCGCGTTTACCTTGGCCTTGTCCCAGTGCAGCATGAATGCCGGATCGGGATCGTAGGATTCCAGCGTGCCGGTGAACCGGACCGGATTTCCTTTTTCCAGTTTCGCGGCTTCGGGCTGATCGGCCTTCTTGATAATCACATCCATGTTCGGCGTCGTAGCAGCTTCAAACTCCGCATCGCTGGTGACGAATGCGTTCTTTAGTTCCGTTGTATCCGCCCCTGCCACAACCTCGATCATCTTGCCCGGCACGTCCGGAAATTCCAGGCCGCAGGCCGCGGTCCACGTCAGCTTGGCCTTGTCCCCGCCCGCTTTCAGGTCGGTGACGACGGTGGCAATGGTCATGTCCTTGCGAGCAGCATCGAGATCCGCCGAGCTGACCAATTTGTATGTCGCCGGGCGCTCCACTGAGTTAGGCGCAAGCTGCAGCAGTTCGTTCATCTCCGCATCGGTCAGCGCGTCGCAAACCGTGCCACCTTGATAGTTGGCCATCACCTTGCGGATATAAGTCTTTACCGACTTCGACTGCTGCTCGTTCGCGCTCTTGGACGTTGCAGCGCGCGCAAAGGACCACATCGCTTCCAGCGGCTGAGCTGGAGTCATCGCCATATAAGCCTGACCCATCTTGTAGTTCGAAAGCAGATCGTCCGGCACAATCGCCAGCACAGCCTTGAAGGATGCAATAGCGCCGGCGTAGTCCTTGGCGGCCATTGCGGCATTCGCCGCCGTACCGTTGAAGAGGAGGATGGATGTCTTCTTCTCTTGCGCAAACTTGTCCGCATCCTCGGTATCCGGCTTCGGAATCTGATCCACTACTTTCAGTCCAGCCAGGGCAGCGGCGCGCGCGGCCTTGGAAGTCTCCGGATCGGGGCTCGGGATGTTGTTGTACGCGGCGGCGCGAACGTAGTACGCGCTGTAAAGATCGCCCGGGCTCACCTTGTCCCCCATCGCGATCAACTTGTCCGCGTATTCGATGGCCTTCGGATAGTTCTTTTGCCCGAAATAGTTGTTGTAGTAGAGCGGGTAGATGTAATTCAGCAGCGCGGAAGCCGGATACTTGGCAGTGAAATCGTCGAGCAGCTTGGTCTGTGCAGCAGGATTCTTCTCCGCGGCGGCGGCCTGATAGGAGTTGTACTCCGCCATCGTGTAGGGCTGCTGTTTAGCGCCACCCGCGGCCGCGGCCTCCTGGGCCGGGGCAGGTGGAGTACAGCTCAGGCCAAGCGCCGTAAGAAGCAGAAGGCTTGCCGTCCAACGAATTGCTCTCATTCCTTGTCTCCTCGCTCCATACATGAAAGTAAAATTGCGTAAATCGCCAGAGGCCATGCCGCTGACGGAATTGCTGCCATTCCTTGCGGACCAGAAGTGCTCTATCGGAAACGTTGGAATTATAGGTGCAGCCACTCTCCAACCGCAAGCCGGGATCTGAACTTTCAAAACCCGGGGCGTTGGGGTCTTGCGCGGAGCAGACCGGAATCCGTGGCCCCGGCGAATCTCCGAGGCATTCTCATTGGGGTGGCATCCTAACGAGATAAGATGAGTTTCGCATAAAAAGAGTGGCTTAGGCGAGGAGGAATACAAATGGACAACATAAGCGCGGCAAATAGTACAAATGCGTTAGGAAAACCCTTACACGGCGGAGTCGCCTTGATCACTGGCGGCAGTCGCGGCATCGGTAAGGCAATCGCGAAGCGTTTGGCCTCACTGGGAGCGGCTGTCGGCATCTGCGGCAGAGATGAAGAAAAATTAATATTGGCGTCACGCGAGTTGGAAGCTGCCGGCGCAAGAGTTCTGGCACACCGCGCGGACGTAACGAAAGAGGCGGATATTCGCGCGCTCGTCGACGCGACGGAAAAGCAACTCGGTGCAATCACGATCCTGGTCAACAACGCGGGTACCGGCGGCGGAGGCTTCGGGGCCATCCAGGAAAAAAGTGAAGCCGAATGGGACCAGGTGATGAACACAAACTTGAAGAGCGTTTTCTTCGTTTCCCGCGCCGTGATCCCCGGGATGATCCAGCGGCGCGGCGGAGATATCATCAACATCAGCTCCCTTGCTGGAAAAAATACCTTCGCGGGAGGAGGAATTTACTGCGCGTCGAAATGGGGTCTGCAGGGGCTATCTGGTTGCATGACCGAAGACTTGCGTGCGCATGGAATCCGCGTCAGCGTCATCTGCCCGGGCAGCGTGGCGACGGGGTTCACAGGGCGCGGCCCCAAGGACCCGAGCAAAGTGCTGACCGCGGACGACGTGGCCCATGCCGTAGCCATGGTGGCCGCCCAGGGCCCGCAAAGCTTCATCAGCGAAGTGCAAATGCGACCCGTAGCCAAGCCGTAGCGAAGGCATCTGCGATTGGATTCACTTTGCCCGCAAGGCTGCAAGCACTTTTGCCTATGTAGCGGCCGCCGTCTGCGGCGGGCGCCCTCCCATCCGCCGAACCCCCAAGGGGCCATATTTCGGAGGCTAAATTTTCCTCTTGACAATAGTCGTTTGCACGACTATTATCAGTACATGAATTCACGAACCAAGCCCGGCTGCCCCGGCGCCACTCCCCTCGAAGACCAGATCTTCGTGGCCCTGCTCAAAGCCTCCGATTCCCTTGCCTCCCAGGGCGATCAACTGATGAAGGCCAATGGTCTCACCTCCGCCCAATACAACGTTCTCCGCATCCTGCGCGGCGCCGGCCCGGATGGCCTTCCCTGCAATACCATTGCAGATCGCATGATCTCGCGCGACCCGGACATGACGCGCCTGCTGGACCGCATGGAAAAGCGCGAACTGATCACCCGCGAGCGGCAGACGGAAGATCGCCGCGTCGTAAAGGCGCGAATCACCGACGAGGGCCTGAAGCTACTGAAGAAAATGGACTCCCCCATCCGCGAACTCCACAAGAGCCAGTTCGCCCACATGACTTCCGCGCGTTTGAAAACCCTGATGGAGCTTCTTTCCGAAGTGGCGGCGCAGGCACCGAAATAGGCGCATTCGCATCCAATATTCAAATTTCGGCAAGGACATCAAGTTAGAGAAAGCAAAAAGGAGAAGCAACAATGAACGGGCCATTAACAAAAGTAGGAATAGTAGCAGGGCTGGCGGCGGCACTCGCGCTGCCCGCAAGCGCCGGGACCACGACGTACCAGATCGATCCGCGGCATTCCAGCGCCGGATTCGGCGTGACGCACCTGATGATTTCGACCGTGCGCGGCGAATTCCACGGCGTCACCGGAACCGTCGTTGTGGACGACAGTGATGTTTCCAAATCCAGCGTGAACGTCACGATCGACGCCACCACCGTGGATACTCGCGAGCCGGATCGCGACAAGCACTTGAAGAGCGAAGCATTCTTCGACGTCGCCAAGTATCCCGCGATCACGTTTCAATCCACCAAGGTCGAGCGCAACAACGATGGCACCCTGAAAGTTACCGGCGACCTGACCATCCGCGGCGTCACCAAGACCGCGACTCTCACCGCGACTCTTCCCAAGGCTCCCATCAAGGACCCCTGGGGATTGCAGCGCACCGCCGTGTCCGCCTCCACGAAGATTAACCGCCAGGATTTCGGCGTCGCCTGGAACCAGAAACTGGACAGCGGAGGCATGGTCGTCGGCGATGATGTAAACATCACGCTGGACGTGGAAATGATCATTCCTCCGCAGTCAAAGTAATCAGCGAATCGCCAGTTGCGATTCATCAGTAAGTGCCGGGCGGCAAATTTGCCGCCCGCATCTTTCTGCGGCCAACTAAACGAAATCATGGAGGCAAAATGAAAAAGCCGGCGCCCGTGCATCATCCCATCCACGAAATGATTCAGCATCGTTGGAGTCCCCGCGCGTTCTCCTCACAGCCCGTTCCACCCGACGTCTTGCGCAGCCTGTTTGAAGCCGCGCGATGGGCGGCCTCCAGCAACAACGAGCAACCCTGGGCGTTTCTCGTCACCACCGCCGACGACAAGGAAAATCACGAAAAGATGGTCAGCACCCTGGTGGAATTCAACCAGGGTTGGGCCAAGCACGCCCCCGTGCTGGCAATCGCCGTCTCCGAAATGGCTTTCGCCAAAACCGGCAAGCCCAATCGCAACGCGTTTTACGATACGGGCGCGGCCGTGGCCAATCTTTCGGTGGAAGCTACCTGTCGAGGCCTGTTTGTGCATCAAATGGCTGGGTTCGAGCCTCAGAAGGCCGTCGAACTGTTTGCAATTCCCAGCGGGTGGGAGCCCATCGCGGCCTTCACCATCGGCTATCCGGGTAATGCCGACTCTTTGCCCGAAACGCTGCGCCAGCGCGAACACGCCCCGCGTGAACGAAAACCGCTGGACTCGTTTGTGATGGGCACCCATTGGGGAAAGGCGGCAACTTTTCTCCACAAGTAATCCGCTTTTGCTAAAATTTCATAGAGGAAATATCCCGGCATGCACAGCACGCTCGAATTCCTGGTGAGCCACGGTTATCTTGTGCTTGTGGTCTGGGTGTTTCTGGAGCAGGCCGGCCTCCCCCTTCCCTCCATTCCGCTGCTCCTGGCCTCCGGCGCGCTCGGCGGAATGCACCGGCTGAACTTTGGCGTCGCGCTGATGCTGTGCACCTTGGCCGCGGTTTCGGCCGATACGATTTGGTACCAGCTGGGCAAGCGAAGGGGCATCCGGATTCTGCACTGGCTCTGCAAGATTTCACTGGAACCGGATTCCTGCGTGCGCCGCACCGAGGGCCTTTTTGAAAAGCAGGGCGCAAAATCCTTGCTGGTGGCGAAGTTCCTGCCCGGCCTGAATACCGTTGCCACTCCCCTTGCCGGTATTTTCCACATGAAATTCCGCAGGTTCCTGGCGTTCGATGCGCTGGGAGCGATCTTCTGGGCCGGAACGTACCTTGGCCTTGGCTACGTCTTCAGCGGCCAGATTGAACTGATCGCGCTGAAGGCCCAGCAACTGGGCAGCGGCCTGATGGTGCTGCTGGGCGCCGCCCTGGCCTTCTATATCAGCTACAAGGTCGTGGCTCGCCAGAAATTCCTGCGCGAACTGAGAATCATGCGTATCCGTCCGGAAGAGCTGAAAGAAAAGCTGGACGCGGGCGAACTTCTTACGATAGTTGACCTGCGCCACTCCGTTGATTTCGAAGCTGACCCGGAAACGATTCCCGGCGCATTCCGCATTGATGCCAGCGAGCTCCAGCAAAGCGGCGAACGGCTGCCGCGTGACCGCGAAATCATTCTGTACTGTACTTGACCAAACGAAGCCACCAGCGCCCGTGTGGCGCTGCTCCTCAGGAACAAAGGCGTGAAGCGCATTCGGCCGCTCCAGGGCGGACTGGACGCCTGGCGTGACCTCGGCTACCCCTTGCAGGCCTTGACTGCGGGCGAAGAAAGCGAGTCTATCACCAAAGCCTGATCAGCCTTTTTGAGTGCGGCAGCAAAGCTGCCGCTTTTACGGCGCAAACAAACAGCACAAAATCCCGATTCGCGCTGAGCTCAGAATCTTAGCGCTCGCAATAAAAGAGGGCCGGGCGAGCCCGGCCCTTACAATTCACAAGCGCGTCCTCTGATTACAGCCGCGGCAGAACGATTCCGCTCTGCGCCTGATACTTCCCTTTTTTGTCTTTGTAGCTGACTTCGCAATCTTCGTCGCTTTCGAAGAACAGCACCTGGCACAATCCCTCGTTCGCATAAATGCGCGCGGGCAGCGGCGTAGTATTGCTGATTTCCAGCGTCACGAAGCCTTCCCACTCCGGCTCGAACGGCGTCACGTTCACGATGATTCCGCAACGTGCGTAAGTGGACTTGCCCAGGCAAATCGTTAGCACATTCCGCGGGATGCGGAAATATTCGATCGAGCGCGCCAGCGCGAACGAGTTCGGCGGCACCAGGCAAACTTCGCCCTTGAACTCCACCAGCGAGCGCGGGTCAAAATTCTTCGGATCCACGATCGTGGAGTTCACATTGGTAAAGATGCGGAATTCGTCGGCCACCCGGATGTCGTATCCGTACGAGGACACGCCGTAACTGATCACTCCTTCCCGAACCTGCCGGTCGGTGAACGGCTCGATCATTTTGTGCTCCAGCGCCATGCGGCGGATCCAACGGTCTGGCTTTACGGACATCCAATCCTCCTGACAGAAAGCTTAGAAAGCAGGCTCGCAAAAGGTTAAAGTGTAGATGAGGCGGAACTTCTTGACAACCCGGGCCTTAGCCTCTAGCATCGGGCAACGTAGAGCGGGAGGACGGTGTGATTAAGCTAGATATTGTGAATGCCGTCGTAGCGAAGACGAACATCAGCCGCACAAAAGCGGAGCAAGCCGTGGAGACGGTCTTTGAATCTCTGAAGAACTCCATGGGGCGCGGGCAGCGCATCGAGTTGCGCAAGTTCGGCGTATTCAGCGTGAAGCCGCGGAAGACCGGCATCGGGCGCAATCCCCGCACCGGCGAAGAAGTCAGCATTCCTCCAGGGAAGGCTGTGCGCTTCAAGCCCGGGAAAGAACTCCAGGGACTTGAAGACCACGCCGCCAGCCAAGCCAAATAATTTATTGTGACCCCACCGGATTCAGAACGGAGCGCTCCCCCATTTCTGGAAGTGCCCGCGTGGCAGGGCCGTCCGCCGCAAGGAAGGTATTACTCCGCGGACCAGCCGTATCCGTCCACGCGCTCGCTGGTTTTGTCCTCGGGATTGGTCCTTTTGACGCTGGTCACCTCGTTGATTGCAGGCACGCACTTTGCCGCTGCCTATGCGCACAATCAGGCCGCTTCGATCGACGCTTTCGAGCAATCTTTCCGGCTGGTGTATCGCAACCCAGCGGCTCTGTTGGCGGGTCTGCCGTTCGCTTTGACACTTCTCGGAATTTTGCTGGCGCATGAGTTGGGACACTATTTCGCCTGCCGCCATCATCATATCCGCGCGAGCTATCCGTATTTCATTCCCGCGCCCACGCTGATCGGCACGTTTGGCGCGTTTATCTTGATTCGCTCGCCGATTCGCTCCATGCGCGCGCTCTTCGACGTCGGCGCTTCCGGGCCGCTGGTCGGCTTTCTGGTTGCGCTGCCGGCGATGTCATACGGGGTGATTCACGCCAAAGTAATTCCCGCGCTGGCTGCCGACAACAACGCCGACCTCGTTTTCGGCGTCCCGCTGATTCTTCGCATCGTGACCGCAACATTTCAGCCGAACGCGCACGCCACGGATTTGCTGTTGCATCCGGTGGGACGCGCCGCTTGGGTCGGCATGTTTGCTACGGCGCTGAATCTTCTTCCGGTAGGGCAACTCGACGGCGGGCACATCGTCCGCTCCGTCAGCCCGCAGCTTCACCGCTGGATTTCGCTCTCCCTGCCCATCGCTCTTGTGCCGCTCGGATATTTTCAGTGGCAGGGCTGGTGGATCTGGGCGCTGATTCTCTTCGGGCTGCAATTCGTCCGCATGGCCCCGATTTACGATCCCACGCCTCTCGATCCCAACCGGCGATTCGCGGCGGCTGTGTCATTCGCGGTGTTCATTCTCTGCTTCATGCCGTATCCCGTCGAAAGATTGCTGTAAAGTAACGAAAATGTCCGGTACAGCCAAAAAAGAATTGACCCGAAGCTTGCGGGAGCGCGATTTACTTTTCCTTTTTGTCGGCTCGGTGATCGGCTCCGGAATTTTTCTCACCCCTGGATTGATTCAGCGGCAAGTAGGAGGTTCTGTCGGATGGTCGCTGCTGGTGTGGCTCTTCGGCGGTGTGCTGTCGCTCTTGGGAGCGCTGACCTACGCCGAACTGGCCGCAGCGAACCCGGAAGCGGGTGGATTGTACTGCTACATCCGTGACGGCTTTGGCCGCTTGCCTGCGTTTTTATACGGATGGTGCCTGTTTCTGGTGATTGCCAGCGCGACGATCGCAGCGCTTGCACATGCGTTCACCACTTATTTGCAGGAGATCGTTCCGCTCTCTTCCGTCGGTGCGTCTTTGGTAACGGTTCTGATGATCGCAGTGGTCACCGCTGTGAATGTCTGGGGCACGCGAAAAAGCTCGGACGTCCAAAATGTTACGACGATCATCAAGGTCGGGCTCATCGTCGTTCTTGGCAGCGTCTTGCTTGTCCTGGGCATTTCGCGGGGGACGCACACAGGTGAGATTCCCGCCGCGCTTGGGACTTCGCAAAGCGGTTACGCACTCTTCTCTGGAATTGGCTTCGCCATGATCACCGTGCTCTGGGCGTATGAAGGCTGGCAGTTTGGAACCTACAGCGCCGGCGAAGTGCTGGACCCGCAGCGGAGTTTTCCGCGCGCTTTTCTTCTCGGCGCTTTGGTCTTGATCGGCCTGTATCTTTTCGCCGTAGTGGCCTATCTGGTCGCGTTGGGGCCTGCACAGGCCGCGGCAAGCGACGCGATTGCGGCCACCGCCGCACGAGCAGTGCTCGGCCCCTGGGCCGGAAAACTCGTGGCGGCGATGATTCTGATTTCCACGTTCAGCTCCACCAACAGCGTGGTGCTCACCGCTCCCCGCGTTTTTTTCGCCATGGCCAACGACAATTTGTTTTTCAAGAAACTGGGGAAGTGCATCCGCGGTTTGCAACTCCCGCCGTGGCAATCCTTGCTTTGGGCGTGTGGTCCTGCGTGCTTGCCTCTGCGGCGGGATTCGCAAAGCTGGCGGGCGGTGTGGTTTTCATAGGCTGGATTTTTTACGGACTCGGTGCGGCCAGTATTTTCCCCATTCGCCACGCGACCGCCGGGAAACCAGTGCCCTACCGCGTGCCCGGCTATCCCGCGACACCTATTCTTTTCGTATTGGCCGCGACGGCGATTGTCGGCAACGCGATTTACGCGGCAGTCAAAGATCCGCACGAATTCACTTTTCTGCTGTTCGCAATCACCTTGATG